>Ga0208265_100016_pt1 | contig 286974 bp, 265 predicted proteins | sample LakWasMet44_HOW7_2_FD_183882 | JGI IMG/M metagenome (GOLD analysis project Ga0208265, IMG submission 183882) | Freshwater sediment methanotrophic microbial communities from Lake Washington under simulated oxygen tension - Sediment Metagenome... | ecosystem: Environmental > Aquatic > Freshwater... | reverse complement strand
GTTTGACGCTTTTTGTGGCTGTACTCAAGGTCTGCAAAGCTGGTTTGGGTCGGCGTATTCATGGGCAATCAGTCTGGCGAAGGTGAACCCAGCTATTATCTCACGGTAGGATTTAATCAGCGCTTCCCTAGGCGAAGTCACCCCCATAAGCTTGCATAAGTCCTGATGGTATAAATTTGCTACTCATCATCCCTTTTAATACCGAGGCAGATTTCTCCGTTTTCGTCGACAGACATTAAAAATAAAATAGGCGCGCAACAAACCGGACAATCTTCATAATATTCCTGTGCGCCGGAAGAAGCATCCACAAGCATATCAATGGTTTCGCCGCAATAAGGGCAGATCACATCGACTTCTTTCAAGCCGTTCATGTTCACGCCTTTCGCAGCAGTCCGTCCATCCAGGACATAGGCAGTATGCGTTTGAGAAAACCGAATAAATAAGTCGGGAAAGTCACGTAATAGCGCAGTTTAGGCCGCTTGGCTTCCAGCGCATGAATGACTTTTTCGGCGACAGCTTCGGCGGGCAAAGTAAATGGCGCGGCAGGGCCTTCTTTCTGCAGGCGCTCTTCCATGTTTTTATAGACTTCTTTATAGACACTATGCGCCGAATCGATATTTTTCTTATACAGCTCGAGCGCGTTTTTTCTGAAATTGCTCACAATCGGGCCGGGCTCTATCAGTGAAACATGAATATTGCTGCCGTGAAGCTCGAGCCGCAATGTGTCGGCTAGGCCTTCCAGCGCGAATTTGCTGGCATTGTAAGCGCCGCGGTAGGTCATCGCGACGAATCCCAACACCGAGCTGTTATAAATAATGCGGCCATGGCCTTGCTGTCGCATGATTGGAATCAGCAGATTAGTCAGCTCATGGGTGCCGAAGAAATTGGTTTCAAACTGGAAACGCAGCACATCGCGGCTTAGATCCTCAACAGCGCCGGGTTGGCCGAAAGCGCCATTATTGAATAGGGCGTCGATCCTTCCGTCCGTCAATGCCACAATTTGCCGGACCGCCTGACGGATACTGTCACTGTCAGCCAGATCCAGCTGCACGGCGGTAAATCCTTCCTGGCTTAATCTGGCGACATCTTCAGGCTTTCTTGCCGAAGCAATGACGTTGTGGCCGCGCTTTCTTAATTCGACGGCCGTGACATAACCGATGCCGCTGGAGCAGCCCGTGATCAATATGGTTTTCGATGGATTCATAGAACGATTATTGGGTTAATTCCTGCTCGTTATAATAAAAGCTTTTGCCGCTGCTGCAGTTGATCAAGAAGACCAATGCATCCTGGGCGCTTCTTGCATTGAGTTCAGACGCTTCGACGCGGCTGCACGCTCCGGTCGCCAGAGCCCGTTCTGCCGCCTGCCTTCTGAAGCGCTCTATATCCGGCAAACGGTTCTGGTGATTCTTAACCACAACAGGTAATTGGTCAAACTGATACGGGGGAATTGCATAAGCTGAAAACTTCCCTGGATTATTCTTGATGAGAAACTGATTTTTGGCGCTTTCATCGGCAGCCGCCTGCTTTAACTGTGCCTGCCTTTGTTTTAGTCTCTCTTGTTCAAGCTTGTCTTGATCAATTTTTTTCTGCTGTTCCAGCTGTTGTTTTTGTTGCTCATCCAGATCGGTGGAGCCGCCGGTTTTAACATTCAGTTCGATATTCCGTTGCCCTGCTACACATGGCGTTGATTGATAAGCTGTTTTGCCATCAGTTCCCGTGCATTTGTAAACGCCGGCGGACGCATGGGCGGAAAAAAGAATTCCCAGAAAAATCACTGCAAATCGCATCGCACTCCCCAGTATATTATGTATAAAAGTAAGATTGAAAAGATTATAGGTGATATCAGGAACTTTGCTCATCCTGCCAATAGGATTGCTCAGTGTAGTAACGGCTCGAAAACACAAACAGCACAGCGTTAACCAACATTAAGCCGGTAAAAAACCAGAAATAATCCGCGCCGGCCAGTTTGCTGGAGCCGTCGGCATTCTGGATCAGAAAATTGACGGCGCTGGTCAGCAGATTGCCGGCAGCTACCGACAGAAAATAAAGCGCCATGACAAATGACTTCATGGTTTGGGGCGCCTGTGTATAAGAAAATTCCAGGCAGGTCACGGAAACCATGACTTCGGCCGATGTCAGCAATAAATAAGCCAGCAACTGCCAGGTGATAGACGGAGACAAGCCGTTATCGATGTCGATTTGTATGAAGCCGGCAATGGCGAAAGCTAGCGCAGTCAGGAACAAGCCGATCGCCATTTTTCTTAATGCCGTCAATTCAACGAGCCGGCTTAAAAACGGGTAAACGCCATACGAAAACAGCGGCGTCAACAGCATGATCAGTAAAGGATTGGCGGCCTGGATTTGTGATGGCAACAATTCAACTCCGAAAATCATCCGATCCATTTTTTGCGCCTGCAGTATCCACGATGAGCCGGTTTGATCGAATAAGGCCCAGAATATGGCAATAAAAGCATAAACGGACGCCAGTTTTTTCAAAGCCGTCAGACCGGCAGCACTGAACATGTCTCTGACAAATGCCATGCCGGCCGGCGGCACATGTACATAGCGGTAGCGGCCCGCCCAGAACGTAAGCGTAGCCAGCAGCATTAAAAGGCCGGGAACGGCAAAGGCCACCGAAGAACCATAATGATGCAGCAGCCACGGAATAATCAACATCGAAGTGAAAGCGCCCAAATTGATGGAGAAATAAAACCAACTGAAGACCTTGCCGACCAAATGCCGGTTATTTACGCCAAACTGGTCGCCGACATTTGCGGAAACACAGGGTTTTATGCCGCCTGAGCCGATCGCAATCAACCCCTGCCCGATCAATAAACCGAGACGCGTATCGTCAATCGCCAAAGAAAAATGTCCCAGACAATAAATCAGAGACAGATAAATAATCGTACGGTATTTGCCCAGCAGGCCGTCGGCTAATAAAGCGCCGAACAACGGCATTAAATACACAGCCGAGGTAAACAAATGAAAATAACCCTGGGCTTCATTTTCAGACATGACATCAGGTCGACCCGAAGCGTCTACCAGATACTGCGTCATAAAAATCACCAGGATGGCCCGCATTCCATAATAACTGAAGCGTTCAGCCGCTTCATTACCGACGATATAAGGGATACCGGTAGGCAGCGAATCAGATGAGTCTGGTTTGGTTTTATAGATTTCCATGATCATGCTCCTTTGCGTTTTCCGCCGGTAATCATAACAAAATAAAAAATTTAAAACCTATTGTTACTATTAGGTGGAAAAATTCTGTTGATAAGTCTTAATTTTTATTTAATATCAATTTCTTATAACAAGTAATATTTTGCGCTTAATGTTATCCACAAGTTGTGCGCAGATTGTGGATAACTTGCTTGCTGAAGTTGTTTGCACAGCAATCCACAGGTAACTCATAGTTATACCCAGAAGTTACTCTATGTTGTCAGGCAAAATATCCGTATAAAATAAGGAACTTTTTCACAAGCAGATTGTTTATAAGAAGATAACCTTCGGTTTCGGTTATTGATTTTTTGGCGAGGCTTAACGCCCTCCAAGCTATGGATCTAAAACATACAATTGGACTATGTCAGAACAAAACAGCAATAGAAATACCACGCAATCGTCGTTAATAAGGCTGAAAACCTATATTAATCAAGAAATTATCGGTCAGGATGTGCTTGTTGAAAGAATGCTGATCGGCTTGCTGGCCGATGGCCATATTCTGGTTGAGGGTGCGCCGGGCCTGGCTAAAACGAGAGCGATCAATATATTGAGCAAGGGCATTCAAGGCGACTTTCATCGCGTGCAGTTCACGCCGGACCTGTTGCCGGCCGACTTGACCGGTACCGAGATTTATCGCCCTCAGCTAGGCAGCTTCGAATTTCAAAAAGGGCCTTTATTCCATAACCTGATTCTGGCCGATGAAATCAACCGCTCGCCGGCCAAAGTGCAGGCCGCTCTGCTGGAAGCCATGGCCGAGCGCCAGATAACGGTTGGTCAGGCAACCTATCCGTTGCCGCAGCTGTTTATGGTGATGGCGACGCAGAACCCTATCGAGCAGGAAGGCACTTATCCGTTGCCCGAAGCGCAACTGGACCGTTTTTTACTGCATGTGAAAATCGATTATCCGAAACCGGAGCATGAAAAAAGCATCCTGCAGCTGGCCCGGAACGAAGCCAGGCAGAGGACAGCAAAAGACAGCACCAAATTTGAGCCTATTGATCAAAAGACCTTGTTCGATGCCCGCAATGAAGTGCTGGATCTCTACATGGCCGACAGCCTTGAAGACTATCTGTTGCAAATCGTGCTGGCGACGCGCAATCCCGGCGCCTATGGCAGAGATCTGGCCGGCTGGCTGCAATACGGTGCGAGCCCCCGAGCCAGCATCGCGCTGGACCGTTGCGCCAGGGCCAAGGCCTGGCTGGCGCAACGCGATTTTGTCAGCCCCGAAGACATTCAGGATATGGCGTTCGATGTCCTGCGCCACCGCCTGATACTGTCTTACGAAGCCGAGGCTGAAGGCATCACAACCGATCATTTCATCAAAGAGCTTATTGCCAGAGTTGCCGTACCTTGATGTTGTTCAGTAAACGGGCAGGCGATGCCCGACAGTCATCCGACGAGCTGGTTTCCGTATCGCTCAAAACCCTGATCGATCTTGCCAAGCCTGCGGCCGGCTTGAGCCTGCAACAGGCTTCGATACGCTCGGCGCAGAGCGGCGGCTATGTCTCGCGCTTTAAGGGGCGAGGCATGGAATTTGACGAAGCGAGGCTTTATCAGCCCGGCGACGATATCCGCAGCATCGACTGGCGCGTGACGGCCCGCACCGGCAAGCCCCATACCAAGCTGTTTCGCGAGGAGCGTGAGCGGCCGATATTCATTTCCGTCGATAACCGGGCCGCCATGCATTTCGCGACACGCGGCGTCTTTAAATCGGTAATGGCGGCCAAGCTGGCCGGTTTGCTGGCCTGGACGGCGCAGCATCACGGCGACCGGATCGGCGGCCAGACATTTTCCGATACGGCCTGTCGCGAATTGAAGCCGCAGAACGGCAAGCATGCGGTATTGCGGTTTCTGAACGCCTTGGTGCAGCCGGCAGACCAGTCGGCTGATGCCATAACGCTGGAGCACGTACTGGCCCGTTTGACGCAGCATGCCCGCCCAGGCAGCCGCGTCTATATCATCAGCGACTTTCGCGGCATGAATGATAAATCTGAAACGCATCTATTGAAGCTATCGCAGCATTGTGATGTAGTCCTGGTCATGGTCTTCGATCCTTTGGAAAGCGCACTGCCTGCAAAGGGACGCTATCGGTTCACCGATGACAGCCGCGATGTGGTCGTAGATGCCGATTCCGGCGCGGCTGTGCAATATCAGCAGCGCTTCGCCTTGCGCCAGCAGCGCCTGAACCAGTTGGCCCAAAGCAGAGGCTTGGCTTTCATGCAATGCAGTACCGGTGATGATCCCGTGCAACGTTTAAGATATTTGTTAGGGCATCGATAAATGGAACCCACGCAACTTCCGCTAAGAGATATACACATGCCGGAAGCCATTGGCTGGTGGCCGCCGGCTATGGGCTGGTGGCTCATTGCCATACTGGCGCCTTTGCTGATTTTTCTGCTGGTTTGGCTGTATAAGCGCCTGACCCGCAAGACCGCCGTCAAAACCGCAAAAAAAATACTGGCGCAAATCAAGCAGGACAAGACGCTTGATAATCATGGAAAACTGGTCGCGCTTTCCGTGCTGGTCCGGCGCGTAGCGATCAGTGTGTCACCGAGAGAACAAGCGGCCGGTTTAACGGGGCAGGCCTGGCTGGCTTATCTGGACAGCTCGGTCAAAGGTTCGCCTTTCAGCGAAGGGATCGGCAGGCATCTGAGCGATGCGCCTTATCGCAAGCTACAGCTGGCCGATGCGGACATTCCACAATTAATCAGTCTTTGCGAAGACTGGCTTAAAGCTCAAGCAAAAAAATGATTCATTTCGAATGGCCCTGGCTGCTCAGTCTTTTACCATTGCCTTTACTGATACGCTGGCTGTTGCCGGCCCATAAACCGGTCGAGCAGGCCGCACTGAAAGTTCCTTTTCTGGACGATTTTTCCGAAGGCGAAACGCGCGTCATCTCCCAAACCGGGCGTTGGCCATTTCTGGCGGCGGCTATCGCCTGGATTTTACTGATCGCGGCCTGCACGCGGCCGCAATGGCTGGGCGAGCCGATCGAGCAGGCCGTCAGCGGCCGGGATCTGATGCTGGCCGTGGATTTGTCGGGCAGCATGGAGGTGCAGGATTTCGTTATCAACAGGCAAGCCGTCGACCGGCTGACGGCGACCAAATGGGTGGCCGGCGATTTCATCAACCGGCGCGTCGGCGACCGTATTGGCCTGATCCTGTTCGGTACGCAGGCTTATTTGCAGACGCCTTTGACTTTCGACAGGAAAACGGTCATGACTTTACTGGATGAATCGGCGATCGGGCTGGCCGGCGACAACACCGCGATCGGCGATGCGATCGGGCTGGCCGTCAAGCGCCTCAAGAATCAGGAGGTCAACAGCCGGGTACTGATCCTGATGACGGACGGTGCGAACACCGCCGGCGAAGTATCGCCGTTGAAAGCGGCCGAGCTGGCTGCCGAAAACCAGTTAAAAATCTATACGATCGGCATCGGTGCCGATGAAATGCTCGTGCGCAGCTTCTTTGGCGCCCAGAAAGTCAACCCGTCCCAGGATCTCGATGAAAAAACCCTGACGGCCATCGCCGAGAAAACCGGCGGCGTTTATTTCCGGGCCAGAAACACCGACGAGCTCAACAAGATCTATCAATTGCTGGATCAGCTGGAGCCGGTGGAAAAAGACAAACAATACTTCAGGCCCAAAAGCGAACTGTATTATTGGCCGTTGGCCGGCGCGCTGCTGCTGGCGGCCGCGATTGCACTGTCCCGCGTGAGGTTGTCATGAATCTAGCCGAATTTCACTTCATCAGGCCTTACTGGCTGCTGGCTTTGATACCTTTTGGCGTACTGCTGGTTTTGATGCTCAGGAGCAAACTCAGGCAAGGCAACTGGTCGGCAGTGTGCGATACCGCTTTATTGCCCTATCTGCTGCAGGAAAAGGCGGTCGGGCAAAGCCGCTGGCCTTTGACGGCAGGCGCCGTCGGCGCCTTGCTGGCGATTACCGCGCTGGCAGGCCCGGCCTGGGAGCGACAGCCGGCGCCGGTTTTCCGCAATGATTCCGCATTGGTCATAGCCCTGGATCTTTCCCTGTCCATGGACGCGGCCGATATCAAGCCGAGCCGCCTGACGCGCGCGCGCTATAAGATTGCCGATATCCTGAAGCAGAGAAAAGACGGCCAGACCGCGCTGCTGGTTTATGCCGGCGATGCTTTTACAGTCACGCCGCTGACCGATGATACCGACACCATAGCCAGCCAGCTCGAGGCGTTAAACACCAACATCATGCCCAGCCAGGGAAGCAATACGGCCATGGTTCTGGAAAAAGCGCTGGAACTGTTCAAACAGGCGGGTTTGCAGAAAGGACAGTTATTGCTCGTGACCGACGGCGTCGCTGTCGATGAAACCCTGCCGGCGGTGAAATCGCTGGGCAGTTATCAGCTGTCGATATTGGGTGTCGGGACGGCCGAGGGGGCGCCGATCGCGCTGCCGGACGGCGGCTTTTTAAAAGACGAGCAGGGCGATATCGTGGTCACTAAACTGAATGCCGATGAATTGGCAAAACTGGCGCAGGCAGGACACGGCATCTTCCAGTCGATAACTGCCGATGACAGCGACGTTGATACCTTGCTGGCGGCGCTGGACAAGCCCGTGCGGCAACAGGGCGTCGAGAAAAAGGAGGGTTCGCTGGATCAATGGCAGGATAGGGGCCCCTGGCTGTTATTGCTGGTTCTGCCGCTGGCGGCGCTGACGTTCAGAAAAGGCCTGCTGTGCTGGGCCTTGTTGCTGCTAGTGCCGCTGCCAAAAAACAGTTATGCCCTGGATTGGCAGGATCTATGGCGCACAAAAGACCAGCAGGCGCAGCAGGCGTTTCAACAAGGCGATTATGAAAAGGCAGCGCAACTGTTTGAAAGCCCGGACTGGAAGGCGGCTGCGCACTACAAATCCGGAAAATATAATGAAGCGCTGGCAAGCCTGAGCAATACCGGCACGGCCGACAGTTTTTACAATCAAGGCAATGCCCTAGCGAAGACAGGCCAGTTGGCTGAGGCTTTGAAGGCTTACGAACAGGCATTGAAAATAAATCCCGATGATAAAGACGCTCAATATAACAAGGAAATCGTCGAGAAAGCCTTGAAAGAACAGAAGCAGGATCAACAACAGCAACAAGACGATAAACAGCAGCAGTCCAAGGATGACTCGCAGCAGAAAAAGGACAGCGACCAATCGGATCAAGCCGGCGACCAGCAGAAACAGGGCAATGAATCCGATCAGCAGCCGTCGGACAAACAGCAGCAGTCAAAAGATCAGCAACAACAGAACAAGCCCGAGCAAAAACAGCAGGACGCCGAAAAAAGCCAGCAGCCCGGCCAGCAGCAGAAGGACGATGCGCAGCAGCAAGCCGCTCAACAGTCAGAGCAGTTGCCGACTGAAGCCAAGGATGAAAGGGCTCAGGCCAATGAACAATGGCTCAATCGAATTCCTGATGATCCGGCAGGCCTTTTGAAGCGCAAATTTTTGTACCAATACGGCGAGCGGGAGCGGCAATCAGGCAGCAGATCCCGGTCGGGTTCAGGCGCTGTCTGGTAAACAGCCTGACTGAAGCAATTCTTGTACCGCTACACCATTCAAATTCGTGATGAACATGAGATTACTGAAATTATTAACAGCTAGTCCGTACCGAACAGCTCTGCTTTTTCTGTTATTGCTACTGAATGCGCCGTGGTTGTGGGCGGCGGAAATCAATGTCGCGGTAGACCGCAGTTCGGTCAATCTCAACGAATCCTTTCAGATCACGTTTACGGCCACCGATTCGCCGGACGATGACCCCGATTTCACGCCGCTCGAACAGGATTTCGAGATATTGGGCCAGAGCCAGAGCACTCACTCGTCATGGGTTAACGGCACAGCCAGCAAAAACGTACAGTGGGTGCTGCAGGTCATGGCCAAACACGTCGGCAACCTGACCGTGCCGGCCGTGCAGTTCGGCGATGATGTGAGTCAGCCAACAACCGTGCAGGTAACCGAAGGCGCGTCCACTAAAGATGTGCCTGCCAACAGCGATTTGTTTCTGGAAGTTGAGGCGTCTCCTGAAAGTCCTTATGTGCAATCCCAGGTCCTCTATACCATGCGTTTGTATCGCAGGGTCGAAATTTCGCAGGCCAGCCTCAATGAGCCGGAACTGGCCGATGCCGTTATTGAAAAACTCGGCGACGACAGCAATTACAGCACGCAGGTCAATGGCGAGGATTATTGGGTGACCGAACGCAAGTATGCGATTTTCCCGCAAAAAAGCGGCCGCATGACCATCAAGCCTTTGGAGTTGACGGCGCAAGTCGTGACAGCGACTCGCCCCAGCTTCGGCGGTTTCTTTAACTCGCGGATGACCAAAACCCGGCGCGTGGCCTCTCAATCGGTAACGCTGGATGTCAAACCGGCTGCATCATCTTTTACGGCACAGCACTGGCTGCCGGCCGAACAACTGCAGCTGAACCAGGAGTGGTCGGGTGATTTCGAGCGTATGAAAGTCGGGGAGCCGCTGACGCGCACCTTGAAGCTCCTGGCAAAAGGCGCCACGGTCAGCCAATTGCCCGAGCTGAGCAGCGCCAAAACGCAGGATCAGTTAAAAAGCTATCCAGATCAGCCGGTGCTTAAGGAACAGAAAAAAAGCGACGGCGTGCTAGCCTTCCGGGAAGAAAAAATAGCCCTGATTCCGTCAAAAGAAGGCAGTTATACACTGCCGGCCATCGAAGTGCCCTGGTTCAATACCAAGACTCAGCAGATGGAAGTCGCCAGAATTCCGGAGACGACGATTCATGCGGTTGCCGCGGCAGGCGCGCAGGCAGCCGCTCCGGTTCCGGCCAAGGCGCCGGTTGAAGCAGCGCCAAAACCTGAATCGGTTGTGCCGGCGCCGGCTGGCCAGGCCCAGCAAAGCAATATCTGGCTGGGGGTTTCAGGATTTCTGGCTGTGGGGTGGCTGACGACGCTGGTTTATTTTCTTGCCCGGCGGCCTGCACAAAAGCCCGTGCCGCAAGCGACCGCTACTGAAGTGAACTTGAATGACAGCATTAAAAAATTAAAGCAGGCCTGCAGCGATAACGATGCCGTGGCTGCCAAGGATGCTCTGTTGGATTGGGGGCGGCAAAAATTTGACGCCACGAATCTCGGTGCCGTCGCATCCTGTTGCGATGCCAGATTAAGGGATGAAATCCTGCTGTTGAATCAGACGCTGTATGGCAAAGATGCGGGCCAGTGGCAGGGGAAAAGACTGTTTCAGGCGTTCAGCGAGAATAAAGCCCGGGAGAGAATTTCGCAAGCGGCGGATTCCGGTCTGGAACCGCTGTATCGCCTATGATTATTGGGCTTTGAAATATTCCAGCGCCATGAACAAAGCGGCAATCGAGCGAGCCTCCGTACATTCGCCCGTGGCTAACAGGGCATTGATATCGCTCAATTTCCAGGGAATGACTTCCAGTTCTTCGGGTTCGTCGCCGGGCAGTTTTTCGGCGTACAAGTCCTGGGCGATGATGATTTCGGTCATATGTTCCAGGTAAGACGGGGCGACGGAAAAAGAGCTTAAATGGTGCAGGCTTCTGGCGCCGAAGCCGACTTCCTCTTTAAGTTCCCGGTTGGCGGCCTCAAGAAACGATTCGCCGGCATCGGTTTTGCCTTTCGGCAAGCCCAGTTCATAGCGGTCGACCCCGGCCAGGTATTCCCGGATTAATAAGACAGTGTCGGCATCAAGCATGGGCACGATAAGCACGGCGCCGCCGGATTTGCCCCGGGCCAGGCGTTCGTAATTGCGCTGAACGCCGTTGCTGAATTGAAGATCAAGGGATTCAATGCGGAATAAACGGCTTTTCGCGATTGTAGTCTTATTGAGGATGGTGGGTTTTTTAGCCATTTTGCAATTTAACTGAAATATTTTTTGTAAATATAACGCACTCTCATGATCGATTGGAACAAAATTGACACGGTATTGCTGGACATGGACGGTACGCTGCTGGATTTGAATTTCGATAATCATTTCTGGCAGGAATTCGTGCCGCTGAAATTTGCCGAGAAGCAGGGTATAGCGATTGCGGAAGCCAAGCAACTGCTGGCGCCGCGCTTCAAAAGCATGGAAGGCAAACTGGAGTGGTATTGCCTCGATTACTGGAGCGAGACGCTGGAGCTCAATATCGCCGGATTGAAAGCTGAAATAGCGGAGCTGATCGCGGTATTGCCGCATGTCGTCGAATTTCTGGAAAAGGTCCATCAGTCTCGGCACAAGGTGTTGCTGGTCACGAATGCGCATCAGGACAGTCTGGGGTTGAAAATGGAGAAAACCTGCCTGCACCGGTTTTTCGATGACATTATCAGTTCCCATACGCTGGGTTTTCCTAAGGAACATGCCGAATTCTGGCACCGGCTGCAGCGGCAGCAGCCGTTTGAAAAACACAACACGCTGCTGATCGATGACAGCCTGGCGGTTTTGAACGCCGCCAGGCAGTTCGGGATAGAACACCTGATTTCGGTCAGCAGGCCCGATACGCAGCGGCCCAAAAAGGAGATAACCGATTTTCCCGCTATAGAGGATTTTCGGGAGCTGATGGCCGGGCTTTAGGACGGCGCGGACGCGGCCGTTTTGGGGCGGGGCGCTTTTCCTGTGCCGGCGGCTTGCTTTTCCGCTCGGGTTTAACGACTTCGGCGGCTAGCAGATCGGCAGTAATCGGCTTGATCGGCACTTTCTGGCCGATATAGGCTTCGATATCGGGCATGGAATAGGCGTATTCCTCGCAGATAAAGCTGACCGCTTCGCCGCTGGCGCCAAAGCGCGCGGTCCGGCCGATCCGGTGCACATAATCCTCGACATCCTGCGGCAGGTCGTAATTGAAAACATGCGAGACGTCGGGAATATGCAGGCCGCGGGCCGCGACATCGGTCGCAATCAGCAGCGTGATCCGGTTTTCCTGAAAGTCATTGAGCAGGCGCTGGCGTTTTTCCTGCGGCACATCGCCGCTCAGGGCCGCGGTCTTGTAGCCGTTGGCATTGAGGTAATCATCCAGTTGCTCGGCGCAACGTTTGGTATTGACGAAAATAATGCTGCGCTGCGGCTGGTATTTGTTCAAAATCCCCAGCAACAGCGGGATTTTTTGCTCATTGGACGGACAAAATGCGCTTTGCTGTATGGCCTTGGACGTGACTTCTTCGGTCTCTATGCGTATCAGGACCGGATTGTTCATGTGTTCGTAAGCCAGTTCGGTCACTTTATACGATAAAGTCGCCGAGAACAGCATGTTCAGACGATTTTCGGGCGGCGGCATGCGCCGCAGCAGATAGCGTATGTCCTTGATAAAGCCCAGATCGAACATGCGGTCGGCCTCGTCCATGACGGAAACCTGCACATTGTCCAGCGTAAAGGCATTCTGTCTGTAAAAATCGATGATGCGGCCGGGCGTGCCGATAATGATATCGACATTCGACTTCAGGCTGTCGAGCTGTTTCTGATAATCGGTGCCGCCATAGATGAGCCCGATTTTCAGGTTGAGGTGCTTGCTCAGCAGCCGCGCATCTTTATGAATCTGAATGGCCAGTTCGCGTGTCGGCGCCAGAATGATGGCTCTGGGATTTTTTATCTTTTCACTGGGATCATTGATCAGGCGCTGAAAAGTAGCTAGCAGAAATGTGGCGGTTTTGCCGGTTCCGGTTTGCGCCTGACCTGCCACATCTTTATCTCGCAAGAGTAGAGGCAGAGCTTTATCCTGTATCGGCGTGCAGTGATCAAAGCCGGCCTCTTTCAGACCTTGCAGGATAGAGTCGGACAATTCCAGGTTGCTGAAGCGGGTATTTGTTAAATGTGTCTTATTCATAGACCTATAGCATAACGTAAAAAGCCTGTCAGCTGAAATTGATTGACAAATTAACGCCATCCCTCCTATAGTCTTAGCTTTTAAATTTTGGAGAAATAGTGTGAGCGACTTAGTCCTTCATGTAAATGATGGTGATTTTAACGAAACTGTTATTAAAGCGGACGGTCCCGTGCTAGTTGATTATTGGGCTGAATGGTGCGGACCCTGCAAAATGATTGCACCGGTTCTGGATGAAATTGCCAAAGATTACCAAGGTAAATTAAAAGTTGTTAAACTGAACATCGACGAGAACCAGAAAACGCCGGCAGACTATGGCGTACGTGGCATTCCGACATTGATGCTGTTTAAGAACGGCGAAGTGGAAGCCACTAAAGTCGGTGCATTGACAAAATCACAACTTGCTGCCTTCATTGATAGCAATATATAAATGAACCTTGACCCGGACCCGTCACAAAAAACCTTGAACGGGTCCGGGTATTTTAGTTATACTTATCGGGTGCCGCGTCAGGCGCTCTCAAATATCGCCCGATAAACTACATCCCTAACATCTAATCCTATCTTGCTTAGTTACGGTCCATACCGTATACCCTTGAGTCATCTTTTATGAATCTAACCGAGTTAAAACTAAAACAAATCAGTGAAGTTATTGAAATAGCCGAGTCATTGGGCATCGAAAACGTTGCCAGAACCCGAAAACAGGACTTGATCTTTGCTATTCTGAAAAAGCAGGCAAAAGGCGGCGAAGATATCTACGGCGATGGCGTTCTGGAAATTCTGCAGGATGGTTTTGGTTTTTTACGCACTCCGGGATGTTCTTATTTAGCGGGCCCCGACGATATTTATGTCTCGCCCAGTCAAATCAGACGATTTGCTTTAAAGACCGGCGATACCATCAGCGGCAAGATCAGGCCGCCTAAAGACAACGAGCGTTATTTTGCGATGCTCAAAGTCGAACAGATCAATTTTGAATCCCCCGAAAACACCAAAAACAAAATTCACTTCTCCAACCTGACTCCTCTATTTGCCAATCAGCGTTTTGTTCTGGAAAAAGGCAACGGCACCAGTGAAGATTTAACCGGGCGCATCATTGATCTCATCGCACCTATCGGCAAAGGCCAACGCGGTTTGATCGTATCGCCGCCAAAAGCCGGTAAGACCATGATCCTGCAAAGCTTGGCGCAATCCATCGCCGAAAAGAATCCCGAGTGTTACCTGATCGTATTGTTGATCGACGAACGTCCTGAAGAGGTTACGGAAATGGAGCGCTGCGTGCGCGGTGAAGTCATTTCGAGCACCTTCGATGAACCGGCAACCCGTCACGTACAGGTCGCGGAGATGGTGATCGAGAAGGCGCGTCGTCTGGTTGAGCATAAATACGATGTAGTCATCTTGTTAGACTCGATTACGCGCTTGGCCAGAGCCTATAACACGGTGGTTCCGTCTTCAGGCAAGATATTGACCGGCGGTGTCGATGCGAACGCATTGGAAAAGCCAAAACGCTTTTTTGGCGCGGCGCGCAATATCGAGGAAGGCGGCAGCTTGACGATTATCGCTACGGCGCTGGTCGATACCGGCTCCCGAATGGACGAGGTGATCTATGAGGAGTTCAAAGGCACCGGCAACATGGAACTGCACCTGGATCGCAAGATTGCGGAAAGACGTATTTATCCGGCTATCAATATCAACCGTTCCGGCACGCGCCGGGAAGAATATCTGGTCGACCCTGATTCATTGCAGAAAACCTGGATCCTGCGCAAAATCCTGCAGCCGATGGATGAAACGGCCGCTTCCGAATTCCTGATCGGCAAGCTGAAGGATTTCAAGACTAACGCTGAATTTTTTGAATCGATGAAGCGCTGATTCGGCGAGAGCAGATAGATCAAATGTGCAACATCATTTATGTTACACATTTGACAGGCTTGATCAGGACTTGGGCGGCACGTAGCCTTCAGGCATGTCGGTGTTGCCCTCAAACAGAAACTTCCTTCTTTCCTCTTCTAAAAAGGTTCTGGCTTTCGGATCGAAGCTGGCCAGCTTGTATTCATTGATCAGCATGGTCTGTTTGCTTAACCATTGCTGCCAGGCCTGTTTCGATATTTTTTCAAATATTTCCTGACCTTTAGGCCCTGGAAAGGGCGGTGCATCTAAACCTTCGGCTTCTATTCCCAATTTAACGCACTTAACCATTCTAGTCATCGTTGTCCTCGATAGTGGATTGTTGCAATAGCAGCTTGATCGGCGCCGCTATCCCTAAGTTGTAAGTTTGTCCGGCTTTATACCAGACAGTTTGACTGGCTTCCATCACAATATTAGTAGGGTTATCGGTTTCAATAATTAGCGTCGTAAAATCCAGATGGTAATGGGAAAAGGTGTGGCGTCGCGCGGCCATTGGTTTCTGGTTAATGATGGGCATGTTTCTCTCTGAACACCAGTCGACAGCCGTCTCGATACTGTCGAATTCAGGCAGGCTCCACAAGCCTCCCCAGATGCCGGCCGGCGGCCTTTTTTCCAGCAGTATCCGGTTAAGGCTATCGCGCAGCAATAAAAATACCCGGTGTTTGACCGGCAGGGATTTAGCGGGCTTTGGCGCCGGGAAGGCGGCGATATTATCGGTGAGTCGGGCCAGGCAATTATCCTTGAGCGGACAGGCATGGCAGGCAGGCCTGCTGCGCGTACAAAGGGTGGCCCCCAGATCCATCATGGCCTGGGTGTAATCGGCGACCCGGTCCTGGGGCGTATAATGGGCGCTGAGCAGCCACAGTTCCTTACTGACGCTGCTGTTGCCTGGCCAGCCGGGTACGGCTTTGAATCGTGCCAGTACCCTTTTTACGTTACCGTCCAGGATAGGATGGCTTTTCTTGAAAGCGATGCTCAGTATGGCGCCGGCTGTCGATAGCCCTATGCCCGGCAATGCGACAAGCTCATCCAGCGTGTCGGGAAAACGGCCTTTCTCGACAACCAGCTGCGCCGTTTTATGCAGATTGCGGGCGCGGGCGTAGTAGCCCAATCCCGACCAGAGATGCAGCACGTCGTCGACAGGCGCCTGCGCCAGACTTTCTATATCGGGGAATCTTTCGATAAAGGCGTTGAAATAGCCGATAACGGTCGCAACCTGGGTCTGTTGCAGCATCGTTTCGGAAAGCCAGACGCGATAAGGCGTAATGTCTTTCTGCCAGGGCAGGTCTTTGCGTCCGTGCCGGTCAAACCAGTCGAGGATGTTTTGTTGGAAAACGGATGGGGCCATATCAGAAAATGCGTTTTAACAGATCGCTGGCGCCGGGACCTAATTTCTTGTCGAGTTTGTCCAGCAGCTTCTGCTTTTTCTCTTCGATTTTGGCCTTATTTTCTTCCGTCAATAAGGAGGAAGGGTCCACGGTGTAAGAGGGCTTGCTGAATGTGCCGCCAAAATTGATGGCGACTGTCATTTTTTCGGCTTGCTGCCCATTGGCATCGGGCGATTTCAGCAGCGTAGCCTTGATTTTATAATCCAGCGCCTCAGTATTGAGATTGACGTTGCCCTTGCCATTGACGCGCAGTTTCGATGAATGGGCGACAAGATCATTGTTGCTGAGCATGCCGTTGTTGATGGTTGCTGTGCCGGTCATTTCCGAAAACAGCGTCTGGTCATTCTTGTTGTCAGCCGGCAAAGGTGCGCCTTTGATCAAGGCTTTACTGTTGTCGATTATCTTCTGCAAATTAAAACCCAAGATGACGCTGTCTTTGAACAGAAAGCTCAATTGACCATGAAGCGAGGATTTAATTTCATCCTTGTTATTGCCTTGCGCCTGCAGTTGGGCCGATGCATTGACGACGCCGCTCATTTTGGCTTCGCCTTTGTAGGCTTTTAACAGGGGTTCAACTTGAACGTGGCTGATTTTTTCATTGACTGCCAGCACGGGGAGCTTATTGCGGACATCCAGGTTCAGATTGCCGGAATAATTGCCTTGATAAAACTGATTGACGCTCTGCTCTGTAGCTAAAATGCCGTTTTTGGCGCTGAGTTTCAGATGGATGTCCTGCATGTTCAGATTGTTGATTTTCATTTCATGCAATGCCAATTCGCCGTTGGCGTTCAGTTTCCGCAAGGTTTCGACAGGCAATAACGAAGCGGCCGCCGCCGTGGTGACTGCGGGGCTGGCTATGGGTTTTGATTTTTTATCGGCTTCTTTTTCTGGCGCCAGATAGCGGTCGACGTCGAGCGTATCGGCAGTCAGATTGAAAGCGATCGCCGGTTGACTGAAGTTATTGACTGAGGCCGAGCCGTTTATAGTCGTATCGTCCAGTTTAATGAGCAGATTTTGAAGGTTGGCCGAGTCATCGGTGGCCTGCAGGTTGAAATTCATGGCCAGGCGGGTCAGGGCATTGGCATCGCGCATGATGGGCGGTGTTATCGCCAGTTGTTTCATGACCAGCATCGGATTAAATGGTTCGACAGCGACAGGTCCCTGGAAGGAAGGCTGGTCTTTGATCCGGCTGCCGATGATATCGGCGGCGACTTTTAAATCGCCCGATTCAAGCCGTAATGTCGAAATTTTAAGGTCCTGCTTAGCCATGTTTAGCGACACATCGGCTGCCCTCAAAGCCGCCGTCAGAGATTTGCCAGGAACTTTTTCGCCAGCTGTTGTGCTTTGCAGGTTGACGCCAGTTAATCGGAAGTTATCGAGTTTTTCGTTAACGGTTAAATCAGTGGTCAGCTTGATCGATTCAGACAGTTTAGCCTGGGCATTTACCAAAGTCAGAGCCAGATCTACAGCAAAAGATTCATCAAAAACAATCTTGTCCGTATTGAGATTGATGTCTTTTATTTCCAGGTGTTTTCCGCTTTTCTGGTTGTCCCAATCAATAAAGGCATTTTCCAGGGTAATGCCGCCGATGGACAATAAAGTCTGCGCTTCTTCCGCTGGTTGGGCTTTTTGTGTGCCGCTGCCAGGGATAGGGGGCTCAGGTTTCGTACCGATCAGATCATGCCAGTTGTTGACGCCCTGTTTGTTCTTGGCCAGGTTGACGGTCAGCCCTTTTAAAACGATGCGGTCGACTTCGATTTCTTTTGATAACAGCGGCAGCAGTTTGACGTTGATATCGCTTTCCTGAATTTCGGCAAAGGGTTTGGCCTGAAAGCCTTCGGCATTACTCAGCGTCATTTTGCCCGTTGAGATGCCCAGCCATGGGAAAATCGACAGGTTTAAATCGCCTTCCAGCGTCAGTTCCCGGCCGATCTTGTCTTTGACGGCTGCTTGTATTTCGGGTTTGAAATCATTGGGATCGATAAAAATGAATAAGGCGCTGATGATGACAATGATCAGTAAAATCAGAGCCGCAAGTATCGAAAGGATGATTTTAAGCGATTTTCCCACGATTCTCTCCTACTAAAAAAAGATATAATGATGATCTATTACAGAATATGATTGTCAGATTGGGTGCGGCAATGGGCTAAATTTTAGCCGCATCAGGTATGGTCATATTAGTCATAATAACTAAATTGAGGTTGGAAGATGTTACTATTAGCTAAATTATCCGGAATCGCGATACTTATTTGGTTTTTTTTAACGGCAAGAGAGCATGGCGAGCAGCCTGTCAAATGGGCCGTCATAGGGGTGATGGGGTATTGGATTACCTGGTGGGCCGTCAAATTATCCGTCGTTAACCTGCTGTCAGGGCTGGTTGCCAAAAGCGCGACAGGTACGTTCCTGCTGACGCAGATACCGGCCATCGTAGGCATCTTTGCTGCGTTTCTGATCAGAAAGAAACTATTGGCTGATGCGGCAGCGGCACAAAAAAATTAACAGGCACAAAAAAGGCGCATTGTATCAATACAATGCGCCGTTATAAGACGAATTAACCGTTCTTACAGTTTTTCAGCATTTTTATCCAGATATTCCGCAACGCCGGTTGGGCTTGCATTCATGCCCGTGTCGCCTTTGTTCCAGCCTGCTGGGCAAACTTCACCGTGCTCTTCATGGAATTGCAGGGCATCAACCATACGCAGCAGTTCGTCCATGTTACGGCCTAAAGGCAGATCGTTGACAACCTGATGGCGAACGACACCATTGCGATCGATAAGGAAAGTGCCACGGTAGGCAACAGCGCCGTTGGCTTCCACATCATAGTCTTTGACGATGGCATGAGACAGGTCGGCTGCCATTGTGTAACGGACAGGGCCGATACCGCCTTTGTTGACCGGCGTATTGCGCCATGCGTTGTGAGTAAAATGAGAATCAATAGAGACGGCGATCACTTCTACATTGCGGCTTTTAAACTCATCGATGCGATGGTCTAAAGCGATCAGTTCACTTGGACAAACAAATGTAAAATCCAATGGGTAGAAAACCAAGACAGCATATTTGCCTTTAGTGGCCTCTGAAAAGCTGAATGCATCAACGATTTGACCGTCACCTAACACAGCGGGAACTGTAAAATCGGGTGCTTGTTTACCTACTAGTACGCTCATCGATTATCTCCAAAAAACAATGAAAAACATAAGGTTATTAACTCGTCTTGAACCACTGAAAAAGTGGGATGAAATCATTCTACACTAAGTTACTCGGGAATTGTCTATATTGTTATGATTTTTACTTGCTTTTATTTGAACTTTAGCGATAATTTGTAATCATCAGCTTACAAAAATATAAGAAAAGCTTGATATTTCAAAGAGACAAAAAATTGGCGGCCTAACTTGGCTGTTAAATTTAATTAATAATTCGTTTGACGAGTTTAAATCCATGGCAAAACATAAACATATTACTGAGCCAGATGTGTTTGGTTTTCAGGTACGTATCGTAAGACGCGGCAAAGAGAGCAGCCGTTATTTTTCACATAAACTATGGGGGAATAAAGGTAAATCTCTAAAGGCCGCCATTACCTGGCGAGACCAAATGCTGGTGGTATTAAAGGGCAGTAAGACCCGCTTTCTTAAGCCGCCTAAAAATAAAACCACGACCGGTGTCACCGGCGTATCCAGAACCATCAAGTACGATCATAGAAAAGACAAAAGCTATTTGTGCTATACCGTCTTTTGGGTCAGCAACGGCAAGTCCAGAAACAAGACGTTTCAGGTCGGCAACATAGAAAAAGTAACGGCCGATGATGAGTTGCATGCCTTTCGGACAGCGCGGCTGTTTAGAAGCTGCTACGAATATGCCATCGATAACGATCTGACTTTTTATGACAGCAAATTCAATGGCTGGAAAAAAACACGTCTGTATGATGACGAGAATCTGAATGCAGTTCTGTAAGTTATCTTGAGCGATTGGTTTGCGGTTAACGCGAGCGGCTGATTTTCAACCCGCTCGCGTGCCTTGAAGCTTTTGCAAATAAGCAATGTTAAGCCTGAGGCTTTCTGTTTGAAAGAAAATCTCGACCCTGTTTTTTGATTGGATAAGGCAAGTTGCAGCAACGGTGCGCTGTTGCTGTCGGAACTCCGTCTACCATCTTTCTAATTTCAATTCATTGACAGCATCAGGTGCTGGTTCATTTTTGTCTATATTGTCTGATGTTATCTGAGCTGCTGATCGGCACTCGCTTGAAGAATATTATCTGTAACCGTGCTTTTCTTTGCAGTGGCGCTGATCCAGCGTATCTTTTATGTGATAGTAAAAACTAACAAAAAGATGATAAAAACAGTTAAAATGAAAAGTTCAAAATTTGATCCAGTTATAAAGCCCTGGTTACCGCTCCCATGCAAACGAAATACAATACTGACGACTTGAGAATTTGTGCCACTAAAGAAGTCATTGCGCCTGTTCAAGTGCATGATGAAATGCCTATTACCGAAGCAGCGGCACAAACTACTCTGCGAGCAAGGGAAGATATTCACAAGATACTGGCCGGTCAGGATGACAGATTGCTGGTGGTGGTGGGTCCTTGCTCGATCCATGACACAGATGCCGCCAAGGAATATGCACGACGGTTGAAAGCGGTCAAGGATGAATTAAAAGACGATCTGGTGATCGTCATGCGGGTTTATTTTGAAAAACCCCGTACGACCGTAGGCTGGAAAGGCCTGATCAACGATCCGGATCTTGATTCCAGCTTTAACATCAATAAAGGTTTGCGGGTTGCCAGGCAATTATTGCTCGATTTGAATACTGCAGGCATCCCGGCGGCGACCGAGTACCTGGATTTGATTACGCCGCAATATGTCTCGGACCTGATTGCCTGGGGCGCCATCGGCGCACGGACCACCGAAAGCCAGGTGCACCGCGAGCTGGCTTCGGGCCTGTCCTGCCCGGTCGGGTTCAAGAACGCGACGGACGGCACGGTCAAGATCGCCATCGATGCGATAGGCGCGGCCATGAGCCCGCATCATTTCCTGTCGCTGACCAAGGCCGGGCATTCGGCCATCTTTTCAACCACCGGCAATGAGGATGTGCATATCATTCTCAGAGGCGGCAATGATGGCCCCAATTACGATGCCGTCAGTGTCGAGAAAGTGGCGGACGCCTTGAAAAAAGCCAATCTCAGACCGAATATCATGATCGATTTCAGCCATGCCAACAGCTTAAGACAATGCCAGCGCCAACTCATCGTGGGCGAGGATGTGGCGGGGCAGATTGCGAACGGCGATCACCGGATCATGGGCGTTATGATCGAAAGCCATCTCAAGTCGGGCCGGCAGGATGTGGTTGAAGGGCAGCCGCTCGCGTATGGGCAAAGCATCACCGACGCCTGCCTGGGCTGGGAAGATACGGTGCAACTGCTGGAAGATCTTGCCTTTGCGGTGCAGAAACGCAGAACTATAGAGAATTAAGCCGGAGTTTATACATGATTGTTTATGTAAATGGCGAAACCCGTGAAATTGCTGAAAACTCGCATGTAGCCGATGTAATCGCCGACATGGGGTTGACGGGTAAACGGATCGCCGTTGAATTGAATAAAGAAATTTTGCCGTTTGATCAACACGGCGCGCAGGTGTTGCAGGCTGACGACCGCCTGGAAATCGTCCATGCCATTGGCGGCGGCCAGGACGATTCATTTGTTATCGCAGGCAAGGCCTATCATTCACGACTGCTGGTCGGCACCGGCAAGTACAAGGACCTTGAAGAAACCCGTCTGGCCATTGAAGCCAGTGGCGCGGAAATCGTTACGGTTGCCATTCGCCGCACCAATATCGGCCAGAATCCCGGCGAGCCGAATTTGCTGGACGTCATTTCACCGGACAAATACACGATTTTACCCAATACGGCCGGTTGTTATACGGCCGAAGACGCGGTAAGAACCTGCCGCCTGGGCCGGGAATTGCTGGGCGGACACAAGCTGGTTAAGCTGGAAGTTCTGGCCGACCAGAAAACCCTGTTTCCCGATGTGGCCGAAACCTATATTGCCGCTGAATTACTGGTTAAGGACGGCTTTGATGTCATGGTTTACACCAATGACGATCCGATTGCGGCCAAACGGCTCGAAGAAATCGGCTGCGTGGCGGTCATGCCGCTGGCGGCTCCGATCGGTTCGGGTTTGGGCATACGCAACCCTTACAATATTCTGACCATTGTCGAAAACGCCAATGTGCCCATTCTGGTCGACGCCGGCGTCGGCACGGCCTCTGATGCGGCTATCGCCATGGAGCTGGGCTGCGACGGCGTCTTGATGAATACGGCCATTGCCGCGGCGAAAAATCCGATACTGATGGCTTCGGCCATGAAGAAAGGCATCGAAGCCGGCCGTGAAGCTTTCCTGGCAGGCCGTATGCCCAGAAAGCGCTTTGCTTCCGCCTCATCACCGATAGACGGCTTGTTTTTCTGATTCGGCGGGGCGGCAAAGTCCGCCCCGTGCAGTAATCCCGCATTATGCTTATATGATTTCTCCTGAACAAAATTTCCCGCAACGCATTCGCAGCTTTATCCGCCGGCAAGGCCGCATCACGCCGGGCCAGCAGCTTGCGCTGGACAATTACTGGGCCGTTTACGGGCTGGACCCGCAAGCCGATTATGACTTTGCCGAAGTTTTCGGACGCGATGCGCCTCTCTGTGTCGAGATTGGTTTTGGCAATGGCGAAAGTCTGGCCAGGATGGCCGCCGCCAATCCCGAAATCAACTACATCGGCATCGAGGTTCACCGGCCCGGTGTCGGGCATCTGATGATGCAGCTGGCAGAGCAGGGCATCAGCAACGTCAGGATTTATTGCCATGACGCCATAGAGGTTATGGAGCATAAGATGGCCGATCATAGTCTGGCCGGCGTGCACTTGTTTTTTCCCGATCCCTGGCCGAAAAAAAAGCACCATAAAAGACGCATTGTAAGGCCCAGCTTTGTCGATTTGCTGGTCAAGAAATTAAGGCCCGGCGGCTATTTTCATGCGGCGACGGATTGGCAGAATTATGCCGAGCATATGCTGGAAGTACTATCGGCGGAGAGCCGGCTGATAAACACTGCCGATAGCGGGATGGCGTATTGCGAGCGCCCCGATTATCGGCCGTTGACCAAATTCGAGCAGCGCGGTCTGCGCTTGGGTCACGGAGTCTGGGATCTGATTTTTAAGCGCGCTTAAAGTGCAATTTGCTTGAACCCGCTGCCACTTCCAGTGGCAGCGGGTTCAAGATTTAAGGGAATTCACTGATCAGCTTCTGCTGAATGAGTGGGCATCCAGCTGCATGGCCCTGATAATGGTAGCCAGTTCATCGCGTTGCCGTTTCAAGGGCGCCAGCTCTGCTTCAAGGCTTTCTATGCTTTCAACGATGTCGCCTTTGGACTCGTTAATTTTTCTGAGCATTTGCAGACGGCTTTCAATCTGCCTTTTATGATCTTTGATCTGATGCATCAATGGCGTCAAGACGCTGTTGCTCCAGACCGACGCGTCGGTATGCGCCTGACCCAAAATGTTTCTGGCCTTGGCAATGAGCGTGTTGTAAAGCTTATTGATGACAATGCTCTGTTCGGTCATGGTCGTTTTGGTGCTGGTGCGGAACGCTTCGCCCTCTTCAAAGATCTGTTCCAGTTCAAACTGATATTGCTTGATGGAGAACAGCTGCGGCTCGATCTCCTGAAAGCCGTATTCATCCTTGAATTTTTTATGGATGGCTTTCACCAGACGACGCGTTTCATTGGTAATGTCCACGGAATCCTGCAGCAGATCGCGCAATTCATCGAACAGTTTCCGGATGTTTTGCTTCATGCCGTAGGTTGTCAGGCTCTTGGACATGTCGTTCTTGGTTCTTTTAATGATGGCGTCGATTTTTTCCTTGCCGAACGAATCGACCAGCATCTTGGCCTGCACGCTGAAAACCCGGCGGCTGGCCTGAAAGTTCTCGATATTGGCCAGATAGACGTTTTGCCTGTCCCGCGTTTCGGCCATCAGCTTGGCCGTCATATCCTGATTTTGAAAGTCGATTTTCTTGAATTCCTCAAGCTGGCTGACGGAGTTGGTATAGGCGGAGTTCGTCAGATTGGACGATTCGCTGATCAAAAAGCCCATGTCCCTGACAATCGTATCCATCAGGATGCTTTGCCGCTGTCTCAGGATATCGTTGGCAAGATAATTTTCCAATACGGTCAAACGGCTTTTCTCGAGCAATGCCTGATCATTCTTGACTTTAGCCAGCAGGGCTTGTTTGGCCGATACCGGGAAAATGGCAGCTTCATTTATTTTTAAAATAAATGCCGAGTTTTTTACTTGGGACTGAATGGACGCTTCATAGCCATGGTCGCCGGACAGATCATCCCACATGGCATCGATTTTATTCATGACCACGGCCAGGCCTTGTTTGCTGGAACCGCGCGTATTGGTGCAAACATGGCTGCGCCACATTTCCATATCGCTTTTTGTGACGCCGGTATCGGCGGCCAGCACGAAAACAATGGCTTGCGCACTGGGCAGCATGCTCAGCGTTAATTCGGGCTCTGTTCCCAAGGCATTCAGACCCGGCGTATCGAGAATCGCCAGCCCTTCTTTCAACAAGGGATGGGGAAAGCTGATCAAGGCATGGCGCCAGCAGGGTATTTCGACTTTTTCGGGGTTGATGATGCCTTGCTCCGCGGCTTCGCGCTCGTTCCATAGCCCCAGTTTGTCTGCAAGCTCGCGGTCCACCAGTTTAGTGGCGACCAGTTCTTTAAAGGCTTCCTGCATCTGGGTCGGCGAGTTGCAGTCCAGATCGATATGATGCCAGCGTTCGGGCTTCTTTTTAAATTCGGCCAGAGAAATGTCTTCAAGCCGGCTTTCAATATTCAACAAGCGAATATAACTGCCGCCTTTTTCATCGTAAAACAGTTCCGTTGGCGACATAGTGGTGCGGCCAGGCGAGGACGGCAATAATCTGAGCCCGGTCTCGGCAAAGAACAGCGAGTTGATCAATTCCGTTTTGCCGCGCGAAAATTCAGCAACAAAGGCCAGGGTAATACGGTCAGACTCCAGCCCCGTCAGGATATTCAAAATAATATCCGTGCTATGGGCATCGTTCATGCCATAGCGATTGCGCCACTGATGGTACATTTCTATAGCCTGTATCAGTTTTGCACGCCATTGCGAATATTCGTGCATTTGCTCTTTAAATTCCAGATTACTCATGGCAAGCCTTTTTGCTAACGCGATTCTTCTTGTTATTGAAACATCAGATTAAAAATTAGTTTTGACTAAGTGTAGTCGATATCTCGGGAACTGTTAGTCTTGGATGTCTTTTTTCTTTGGCAAATGCTTCAGGAGTTAAATGCCGTAAAGCCGCTGATATTCTTTTATGGCATCGATCTGTTCATAAACGGCGTTGTCTATTAAATATTCAATAATGTGTTCCAAGGTGATGATCGATATAACAGGCATATTGAATTGTTCGCTGACTTCCTGGATAGCTGAAATCTCGTTTTGGCCTTTTTCCTGTCTGTCCAGCGCGATCAATACGCCGGCCGGCGTTGCCCGGGCCTGTCTGATAATGTCCACGGATTCCCTGACCGAAGTGCCGGCCGTAATGACATCGTCAAGAATGAGGACCCGGCCTTGCAGCGGCGCGCCGACGAGCGTGCCGCCTTCGCCATGATCTTTTGCCTCCTTGCGGTTGAAGGCGAAAGGGATATCACCGCCGGTCAATGCGGCATAGGCTATAGAGGCCGCGCTGACCAAAGGGATGCCTTTATAGGCGGGGCCGTAAAGAATATCCGGTTTAAGGCCGGATTGAAGCAAGGCCTGCGCGTAAAAATGGCCCAGCTTGCCCAGTTGGGCGCCGGTATTAAACAATCCGGTATTGAAAAAATAAGGGCTGATGCGGCCTGATTTCAATTGGAATTCGCCGAATCTGAGCACGCCGCAGTCCAGCGCATAGGAAATAAAGTCTTTTTGATAATCAAGCATATACTTTTACGGATTGAAGAGTTTTCGGTTTATTATTAAGCTCAGTTAAGGAACATATAATGTTGAGCCGTTACAGTGATTAAGTACGAAGTTAAACCATAAATTGTTTCCTGTTGCGGAACAGTGAGTGGTTTTATTATGGATTATAGAACAAAATTAATGTTGATTGCCTCAAACGGCCGTTAAAGAAAAGGCGATCGTGTCCGCGGTATGAACTGGACGCACCGGCTGAACGAGACGAGCCGGTGGATTATCACTGCGGCAGTGAACAGAACTTTTCCAGAACACTGTCCAGAAAATTCCAGCCTTTTTCCGAACAATAATAATGACCGTCGCGGCTGGTAAGCAAATGCTGCTTCAGGCAGGCCGACAAGGCGGGCTCAAGCGTATCAATGGCAAGACCGGTCGTCGCTTCGTAGCTTGCGGCAGAAAACCCTTGTTTAAGGCGCAAATGGTTCATGATGAATTCCAGAGGCAGATCAGTCCTGGCAATCCTATCGGCACCGCCGTTTTTATGGGGATCGCGCAGGTATTGTTCTGGGCTTTTTGGCTTGAACGTGCGCACGATCCGGTCCGGCAAAGCCAGCGACAGCTTGCCGTGAGCGCCGGCGCCTATGCCCAGGTAATCGCCAAATTGCCAATAATTCAAATTATGCCGGCATTGAAAGCCTGGCCGGCTGTAGGCGGAAATTTCATATTGCTGATAGTTATGATCGGCCAAGAGCGCCTGACAGACTTGTTGCGTGCTGAAGATAACGTCATCATCGGGCAGTCTGGGCGGAAATTTATGAAAGTAAGTGTTAGGTTCCAGTGTTAACTGGTAGAAGGAAATATGCGTAGGATTCAGGCTTATAGCAGCTTCAATATCGGCTTTGCTGCTGTCGGTGCCGGCGTCCGGCAAGCCGAACATCAAGTCCAGATTGAAATTATTGAATCCGGCCTGATGGGCGCATTCAGCCGCACGCATGGCTTTCTTACCTGAATGAACCCGTCCCAGTTTTTGCAGCAGCGTGTCGTTAAAGCTCTGTATGCCGATCGACAGGCGATTAATGCCCAGTGACCGGAATTCGGCGAATTTATTGATTTCAAACGTGCCGGGGTTGGCTTCCAGGGTGATTTCAAGGTTATCGGCCAACGCAACTTGCCTGCTTATGCCCGTCAATAAGCGATGGAAGGACTCCGGCGAGAAAAGGCTCGGTGTTCCGCCGCCGATAAAAATGCTGCCGACAGGCCGGCTGATGCCATATAACTGCAGATCCAGGGTCAGATCGTCCAGCAGCGCATCGATATAGGCGGCTTCAGGCGTATCGGTTTTAATCGCATGTGAATTAAAATCACAATAAGGGCATTTTTTGATACACCAGGGAATGTGAATGTATAAGCTGAGTGATGGCAAGGCAATCGTTGAATTTGTTTAAAAAACAACCAGTTTAACACATTTCGATTGTCGGTGAGTGGGTCGGGATGTTATGGCAGGAAAATTGACTGTTTATCCATTGGCAGCGCTAAAAGAATGCACGTCTCTATCAAAATACAGGGAACTTTTATGATTTTTCACGGACCTACATGCTTCATACTCGGCAGCATGTTATTAACCGGACAGTTTAATTTTTAAATGCTGGAGTGATTGTTGTGGTTGTGAGTCCAATTCTTGGATTTCCTACTAAACTTGTAAGCTTTGGCCATAATCTCGGTGGATTTTCTGTTCGAGCATTATTGGCAGATGTTTAACTACCTGAAATATAGAGTATATGCGACTTTTATTGGTTGAAGACGACGAAATATTGGGCGATGGCCTGACAGCCGGTTTAAAAATGGAAGGCTATGCCGTTGATTGGCTGACCAACGGCAAACATGCTGATGAGGCTCTGAAAGTCAACACGTATGAACTGATCGTGCTGGACCTGAATTTGCCTGATATGGATGGCCTGGAGATTTTGCGGGCTTTGAGAAGCCGTAAAGACGAAACACCGGTGCTGGTTCTGACGGCTAAAGACACGATCCCTGACAGAATATTGGGCCTCGACAGCGGCGCCGATGATTTTGTGATCAAACCGTTCGATCTCAATGAAGTCTGCGCCCGCCTGAGAGCCCTTGCCAGACGCAATGAAGGCCGGGGCGCGCCCAAGATCGAGCATCGGGGCATTGTGCTGGACCCGGCATCGCATCTGGTCACTTATAATGACGAAAAGGTGGATTTATCGCAAAAGGAATTCGAGATTCTGAGCTTCCTGATGGGCAATATAGGCAAGGTGGTATCCCGCTCCAGACTCGAAGAAAGTCTGTATTCCTGGGATTCCGATATAGAGAGCAACACCGTCGAGGTTCACATTCACTACCTGAGAAAAAAATTGGGGTCGTCGATTATCCGTACTGTCAGAGGAGTCGGCTATATTATTGACGTTGATGAAGATTAATGAGTTATTCGCTTCGAAAACTGCTGCTGTTCACGCTGCTTTCCACATTATTGCTGATTTGGGGCATTGCCGCCTATAAAGGCTATAAGGAAATCCGCAATGAAGTGGCAGAACTTTTTGATGCGGATCTGGCGCAATCCGCGCGCGCCTTGAATTCATTCGTCGGCCATCTGTTGTATGCCGGTTCGCTGTATGAGTTGTGGGATCTGGACAAGTCGGAAATGTTTGAGCCGACCAAAGTGTTCAATCACCGTTATGAACGGAAACTGGCCTTTCAGCTTATTTATAAGGACGAGGGCTTGATTCTTCGCTCCGAAAGCGCGCCGCCCCTGCCGCTATCGATCTCGCAGAATGGCTATAGCAAAACGCTTATTAATAATCACTTATGGCATGTTTTCAGTATTTCCGAGGAAAAAAGCGAATACATCATTCATGTCGGCCAGCGCGATGACATCCGCACTGAGCTGATGGATGACATTTCCCGACATCTGATCAAGCCGTTTCTGATCGGCCTGCCTTTTTTGGGGCTGGCTATTTGGCTTATTGTCGGACGAGCCTTGAAGCCGTTTGGCCAATTGACGCAACAGCTGGCCAGGCGCGAAGCCAGCTATTTAAAGCCTCTGTCGGTCAAGAAGCTGCCTATCGAAATCGTGCCCGTAGTTAACGAGCTGAATAATCTGTTCATGCAGCTTGAACGCGCTTTTGAGCATGAACGCCGCTTTACGGCCGATGCCTCCCATGAATTGAGAACGCCTTTGGCCGGCTTGTTGACCCAGGCGCAGGTGGCCCTGAAAACCGACGATGAGCTGACGCGCCGCCAGGCGCTAGGGCGCATAGAGCAGGGCGTGCACCGCATGACCGATATGGTGCAGCAGCTGCTGATATTCTCGCGCATTGAATCCGGCACCGAGTTTCTGTCCAAGGAAACGACCGTGCTTGGCTATGAAGTCGTGCAGACTGTCGCGGCCCTGGAGCCGGAAGCGCATAAAAAACGCATCCGAATGGAGTTTATCGAGGATAACGCCGTGCCGATCATCGGCAATCGACAGCTGATCAATATTCTGGTCAAGAACCTGATCGACAATGCCATCAAATATACGCCCGCAAACGGCTTGGTCAGAATCAGCGTATCGGGGCAGGAAAGGCATCTGCTGTTGAGCGTCGAGGATTCCGGGCCGGGGATTGCGCCTGAGCAGTATGAAGTCGCGCTAAAACGGTTTCACCGTTGCATTGAAACGGCCAAGAGCGCCAAAGGCAGCGGCCTCGGCTTTTCCATTGCCCAGCGCATCGCCGTGATACATGGCGCTGAGCTGAGCCTGGGAGAATCCCAATTTGGCGGACTCAAGGTTACTGTGCTGTTTCCGCTGCCGCCCAAACCGGTTGAACGAAGAAAGCGAGCCAGGAAGTTGGGTTTTTTCAATAACAGAAAAAGCCTGGGTTAAGGCATTGGGCGATTGATCGCCCAATGCCTTGAATTTTAATAAGCGGCCAGATTGTCCGGTTCTTCGATGACCGGATTGATCAGCGTGCCGATGCCTTCGATTTCGATTCTGGCAGTCTGCCCCGGCTTCATGTAACCGCGCGGCTTCATCTTCACGCCGACGCCGCTGGGCGTGCCTGTGGCGATGATATCGCCGGGTTCCAGGGTCATGGCCTGGGACAGGTAAGCGACCATTTCGTAGCAGTTGAAAATCATATGCCGGGTATTGGAATCCTGCCGCAGCTCATCGTCGATCCAGGTTTTCAGGTTCAGATTATGGGGATCTGCGATTTCATCGGCAGTGACGATCCACGGTCCCAGAGGGCCAGCCGTATCGAACGATTTGCCCAGCGTCCAGGTCGGCGAGCGGATTTGCCAATCGCGCACTGAGACGTCATTGGCGATCGTGAAGCCGGCGATGACCTGATGGGCCTTATCGACGGGCACATGACGGCAGCGCTTGCCGATGACGAAAGCCAGCTCGCCTTCGTAATCAAGTTTATCGGAGACCCTGGGACGATAGATAGGCTCATTATGAGCAATCACGCAACTGCTCTGCTTCGTTAAAAACGTCGGATATTCCGGTTTCTCGAAGCCGGTTTCTTCGATATGATCGGCATAGTTCAGGCTGATCGCCAGATATTTGCCGGGCCGCGGTACCGGCGCCTGCAGCTTGACTTCACTCAGGGGAATCCGGTGATTGCCGCTGGCTATCAGCTGCTGCATGGCCGTCAGAGCGGTTGCGCCTGAGGCCAGAAATTCAATCATGGTTTTGGGTATGGCGTTGTCGCCGTGGCTGTCAACGACGGCCTGATCAATGATTGCACCTACCCGGGTTACATTATTGTGAGTGAAAGTCGCCAGTTTCATCGGTATAGCTTTCCTGTATGATTTTGAGGGCCGCTATTGTATAACGAAGAGTTGGCGGCAAAAAAAAGATATAATCAAACATTTTAATGCACTGTTTCAAGAACATGACCAAAAACGGATTGGCCGGACCGGCCAAACAAGATTGCCAATGACACAGATTCGACTGATAGCGCTGGATCTGGACGGCACGCTGATTGATTCCGCGCCTGACTTGTCCGATGCGATCAACAGAATGCTGGCTGAATTGGGCATGCGCCCGCACTCGGAAGCCGCCGTCGCGCAGTGGGTCGGCAACGGCGTGGTCATGCTGATAAAGAGAGCCCTGACGGGACAGCTGCAACCTTCGGCCGACCCCGAAAATCTGCCCGAGGCTCTGGCTTTATTCGGCGATTTTTATGAGGCCCATGTTTATGAGCGCAGCGTCATTTATCCGGGCGTCATGGAAGGCCTGCAGCAATTGAAAGAAAAAGGTTTCAAACTGGCCTGCATTACTAATAAAATTAAACGTTTCACACAGCCGTTGATGGTGAAAACCGGCATGGCTGAGTATTTTGATTTCGTTACTTGCGGCGATTCGTTCGCAAGAATGAAACCGGACCCGTTGCCGTTGCTGAAGACAGCGGAACACTTTGGCATTGAGCCGGAGAAGGCTCTTATGGTCGGCGATTCGATCAACGACATGCGAGCAGCGCGGTCGGCGGGCTTCAAGACCGCCGCGGTGTCATACGGTTATGCCGGAAAATACAGTATCGAGGATTTGAACGCCGATTATCAGATCCAGACCATTGTCGAGCTTGTCGACTTGTTTTAAAGCGAACGCGCAGGGCGCAGTTGAAGACCAAAAATGACTCCAGAACAATTTAAACACTACACGCAGCAGGGCTACAACCGTATCCCCGTTAGCCGGGAGGTTCTGGCTGACTTGGATACACCCTTGAGTGCCTATCTGAAATTAGCCGATGGCCCTTATTCCTATCTCTTCGAATCTGTGCACGGCGGCGAACAATGGGGTCGTTATTCGATCATAGGCCTGCCTTGCAAAACCATCGTCAAAGTCACCGGCAACCGGATCACTCTGGAGAACAACGGCGAGCTGCTGGAAACGCTGACGCACGAAAACCCGCTGGTCTGGATAGAGCAGTTCAAGGCGCGCTATAAAGTGCCCGATCTGGCTGAGCTGCCGCGCTTCAACGGCGGACTGGTCGGCTATTTCGGCTACGAAACCATCGGCTATATTGAGCCGCGCCTGCGCAGATCAGCCAAAAACGACCCGCTGGGCAATCCCGATATTTTGCTGATGGTATCGGAAGAAATGCTCGTGTTCGACAACCTGTCCGGCAAAATGCTGCTGCTGACGCATGCCAATCCCGAAGAGCCCGGTGCTTACGACCGCGCCGCGACTCGCCTGAACGATCTGGCCGTCAAGCTGCGCGAGCTGAAAGCCAAGCCGGAAAACCATAAAGCGCCTAGAAAAGTCGATGAGGCGGATTTTGTCTCCGGCTTCACCCAGCAGGGCTTTGAAGACGCCGTGCTGAAAGCCAAGGAATACATTACCGATGGCGACATCATGCAGGTCGTGCTGTCGCAGCGCCTATCCATACCTTACACGGCCTCGCCGCTGAATCTGTACCGGGCCCTGCGCTGCCTGAACCCTTCACCTTACATGTATTACCTGAATCTGGACGATTTTCATATCGTCGGCTCATCACCGGAAATTCTGGTGCGGCTCGAAGACAACACCGTGACCGTGCGCCCGATCGCCGGCACGCGCCGGCGCGGCGCGACACCGGAACAGGATCTGGTGCTGGAACAGGATCTGCTGGCCGATCCGAAGGAACTGGCCGAGCATTTGATGCTGATCGATCTGGGCCGCAACGACACCGGCCGCATCGCCGAAATCGGCAGCGTCAAACTGACCGACAAGATGATCGTCGAGCGCTACTCGCACGTCATGCATATCGTCTCCAACGTAACCGGACAGCTGCAAGCCGGCAAGAATGCCTTCGACGTGCTGGCGGCGACCTTCCCGGCCGGAACCGTCAGCGGCGCGCCGAAAATCCGCGCCATGGAAATCATTGACGAGCTGGAGCCGGTCAAGCGCGGCGTTTATTCGGGCGCCGTCGGCTATATCGCCTGGTCCGGCAATCTCGACACCGCTATTGCAATCAGAACCGCTGTGATAAAAGATCAAACCTTACATATACAAGCCGGCGCCGGCATTGTTTACGACTCCATCCCCCGCAACGAGTGGGATGAAACCATGAATAAAGGCCGCGCCATCTTCCGCGCCGTCAGCATGGCCGAAGCCGGCCTGGAAGGAGAGCAGTCATGAGCGCCGTAAAAGTCGTCATGGTCGATAACTATGACTCGTTCACCTACAATCTGGTGCAGTACTTCGGTGAACTTGGCGCCGATGTCACGGTCGTGCGCAACGACCAGGTGACCGTGGCCGACATTGAAAAACTGGCGCCCGACAAGATCGTGATTTCGCCGGGACCCTGTACGCCCAAGGAAGCCGGCGTCTCGGTCGAGGCTATTTTAAAGCTGGCTGGCAAATACCCGATCCTGGGCGTCTGCCTCGGCCACCAAAGCATCGGCTACGCGTTCGGCGGCAACATCATTCACGCCAAGAGCATCATGCACGGCAAGACCTCGCCGATTTATCATCACGATGTCGGCGTCTTCAAAGGGCTCGGCAACCCCTTTACGGCGACGCGTTACCACTCGCTGGTGATCGAGCAGGCGACCTTGCCCGAGTGCCTGGAAATCACGGCCTGGACCCGGGATGAAGCCGGCCATATCGACGAAATCATGGGCGTGCGGCACAAGCAATTCGATATCGAAGGCGTGCAGTTCCATCCCGAGTCGATCCTGACCGAGCACGGGCATGATATGCTGAGGAATTTTCTGGAGCGGTGATTGTTTGTTTCCATGTGCCGGTGTGAGAGCGTCATAAATAGCTCCAAACGATGAGCCCAACCCTATTCAAAGAGGCAGGTTACCGATTCTTTTTCTTTTCCAGAGAAGAACCGAGAAAGCATGTCCATATTGTTTCAGGCGATGGAGAGGCTAAATTTTGGTTGGAGCCGGAAATTGAATTGGCAAAGAACTATCATTATTCAAGGCAGCAGTTGAAAGAAATCGAATCGCTTGTCGAAGGTCACTACAATGAACTCATTAACGCATGGCAACAACATTTCGGCAGTTGAAATTACCCATATTTCCAGCAACGGCATATGGATGCTCACGCATCATGAAGAATTATTCTTGCCTTATGATGATTTTCCCTGGTTTAAGGATCAAAACCTTAAGGCCATCCTCAATGTTGAGGAGCCCAGGCCCGGTCATTTTTACTGGCCGGATATCGATGTCGATTTAGATCTGGAAATCATCCGACATCCGGAACGTTTTCCTTTGCAATCAAAAAAACATAATGCAAATCCAGAAAGCCCTGCAGATACTGCTCGATAAACAAGACCTGAGCGCCGATCAGATGCGCGCGGTCATGCGCCTGATCATGAGCGGCGGCGCGACCGATGCGCAGATCGGCGGTTTCCTGATCGCCTTGCGCTGCAAAGGCGAAAGCATCGATGAAATCGCGGCCGCGGCCGAAGTCATGCGGGAGCTGGCCGGCAAAGTGCATGTAAAAGGTGAATACCTGATCGACACCTGCGGCACGGGCGGCGACGGCGCCAACACCTTCAACATTTCCACGACCTGCGCGTTCGTCGTAGCGGCGGCCGGCGGGCGCGTGGCCAAGCACGGCAACCGCTCCGTTTCGAGCAGCTGCGGCAGCGCCGATGTGCTGGAAGCGGCCGGCGTCAATCTCGATCTGACGGCCGAACAGGTCGCCCGTTGCGTCAATGAGCTCGGCGTCGGCTTTCTGTTCGCGCCCAAGCACCACGGCGCCATGAAATACGCGATCGGCCCGCGCAGGGAAATGGGCGTCAGGACGCTGTTCAACCTGCTGGGTCCGCTGTCGAATCCGGCCGGCGCACCGAACCAGCTCATCGGCGTCTTCGGCAAGGACTGGCTGGAGCCTTTGGCGCAGGTCCTGAAAAAGCTCGGCAGCCGGCATGTGCTGGTCGTCAATGCCGATGACGGGCTCGATGAAATCAGCATCGCCTCCGCTACCCGCGTTGCCGAACTGAAAGACGGCCAGGTCACGACCTACACTGTCGCACCAGAACAATTCGGCTTGCAGCGCGCCGATATCGCCGAGCTGGCCGTCGACGGCACGGCCTCCAGTCTGGCAATGGTCAAATCGGTGCTGGACAATAAGTCCGGCCCGGCCCGCGATATCGTGGTGCTGAATGCCGGCGCGGCGATTTATGCGGCCGATCTCGCCGATTCGCTGGCAGCCGGCGTGGAAAAAGCCCAGCAGGTCATTGCCAGCGGCGCGGCGCGCGCGAAATGGGATGCCCTGATTGCCTATTCAAAAACTTTAACTCACTGAAAACCATGACCAATACGCCTGATATTCTGAGAAAAATCCTCGACAAAAAACAGGAAGAAGTCGCGCATCGCAAACTGCGCATGTCCGTTGCCGACCTCGAAGACATCGGCGGCGGCATGGAGAGACCACGCGGATTCTATAATGCCCTGCAGAGCCGGGTGCTGGCCAAAAAGCCGGCCATTATCGCCGAAATCAAGAAAGCCTCGCCCAGCAAGGGCGTGATCCGCGAGAATTTCCAGCCGGTCGCGATCGGCCAGGATTACGCCATGAACGGTGCGGCCTGCCTGTCGGTGCTGACCGACAAGGAATTCTTTCAAGGCTCGGAAGTGTACCTGCAAATGGTCAGGGAGCGCTGCCCGCTGCCGGTGCTCAGAAAGGACTTCATGATCGACCCGTATCAAGTCTACGAAGCGCGCGCGTTGGGCGCGGACTGCATTCTGCTGATCGTGGCGGCGCTGGCCGACAGCCAAATGCAGGAATTGTCCGACACGGCCACGAAGCTGGGCATGGACGTGCTGGTCGAAGTGCATGATGCGGCCGAAATGGCGCGCGCGTTGCAACTCGATACCAAGCTGATCGGCATCAACAACCGCAATCTGCGCACGTTCGAGACCACGCTGCAGACGACCCTGGACTTGAAAGTCCTGGTGCCGGCGGACCGCATGATCATTACCGAGAGCGGCATCCATACGCCGGACGATGTGCGCCTGATGCTCGATAACGAGGTTTATACGTTCCTGGTCGGCGAGGCGTTTATGCGCGCCGAAAGCCCCGGCCAGAAAATGCGCGAGTTGTTTTCCTTATAATCCTGAAGCCGCGCTCCGGCGCCGGACTTATGGTTTATGTCATTTACAGCATGGAACGGCCTGGAGCTGCTTCATGCTGTCTCGGTTGAATAATTGCATGCAGGTATAAGTTGATCGTTTCCGATTTTGTTTTGCGCGACTGGGGCGCTTGGGCGCCGGGGTTGAGCAGTTCCGATGACTGGCAGGCATGGAGTGCGGGACAGAAATCGATGTCGGCGGAATTGCCCGGAGCGCCGGCCTCGGTGCCGAAAATGCTGCAGCGCCGGCTGAACCTGCTGGCGAAAGCCGTGTTTCATGCCGCCGACCACTGCATCAGGGCCGGTGAGCAGGTGCCGACGGTATTCAGTTCTACGCACGGCGAAATCGGCAAGTCGTTCCAGATGCTCAAGACCATAGAAGCGGGTCAGGAACTGTCGCCGACAGCCTTCAGCCTGTCCGTCCATAACGCCATTTCGGGGCTGTTTTCGATCGTTTACGACAATCAGCAGGAAAGCACGGTTATCGCGCCGGGCATGGAAGGCATTGCCGCGGCTTTTATCGAGGCAGCCGGCATGCTGAGCGAGGGCTGGGATGAGGTTTTGCTGGTTTTGTACGATGAGCCGCTGCCCGATTTTTTCCCGTTTGAACCATTCAAGCTGAACATCGATATGCCTTGCGCGCTGGCCTTGAAAATCGCGGCGGCAGGGCCTGGCCTGGCGATGCAGTTTTGCCGGGCGCCCGAAGTGCGCGACGATGGCGAGCAGCCGGTGCAGTTGCTGGCGTTGGCGAAGTTTCTGGCGTCCGATCAGAAGTCGCTGACCCTCGGAAACCAAAAACATAGTTGGAACTGGCATAAGCGATGACGGCAAAAATCCGGTATGGCTGGCGTCTTTTTGCCACAGGCTTCAGTTTTTTCAGTTTCGGTCTGGGCGGTTTGCTGTTATGGCTGCTGGTGTTTCCGCTGCTGTCGGTGCTGCCGGGCGCGCGCCGGCAGAAAATAAGCCGCGGGCAGCGCGTGGTGCATTACAGCTTTTACGCCTTCATCGGGCTGATGCATCGCTTGGGGATCATGACCTACGACATCGTCGGCCTGGAAAAACTGAACCGGCCGGGACAGCTGATCATCGCCAACCATCCGACCCTGGTTGATATCGTATTCCTGATCAGCCGGATCAAAGAGGCCAGTTGCATCGTCAAAGGTTCGTTATGGCGCAACCCGTTCATGCGCGGGCCTATCGTCAATGCCGGTTATATCAGCAACAGCGATCCCGAAAGCATGATCGCCGAATGCGTCGATTGGCTGAAAGCGGGCGGATCGATGATCATTTTCCCGGAAGGCACGCGCTCGGTGCCGGGCAAGCCTTACCGGTTCCAGCGCGGCGCGGCCGCTATCGCGATACAGGCCGGAAAGATCGTCACGCCGGTAACGGTTTCGTGTTATCCCAGCACGCTGACCAAGGCTGAACCCTGGTACCGGATACCTTACCGGCGCTTTCATCTGGCCATGCATGTCGGCGACGATATCGCGCTGGGCGAATTTACCGGCGCGAGTTCGAAATCGATCGCCGTGCGCCGGTTGAATCACTATTTGCAAGACTATTTTACGCAACAGAGAGAAGTCTATAAGTACTATGGAAAATGAACTAAAACAGTTGATCATCGATGCGCTGGATCTGGAAGATATCGGCATCGACGACATCGACAGTCATGAACCGCTGTTTAACGACGGCTTGGGTCTGGATTCAATCGACGCCCTGGAATTGGGCCTGGCGATCCGCAAAAAGTATGATGTAAAAATCGATGCCGAAAAAGACGATGTCGCGAAGATTTTTTCTTCGGTTTCGGCGCTGGCAGACTATATTGAATCGGTGCGCCGTTGAGGGTGTTATGAATTCACAAGAAGAAATTTTATCGGCTATCAAATCCATCATGGTCGAGCTGTTTGAAATTGACGAAGGCAGCATCACCCTGGAAGCCCGATTATATGAGGATCTTGATTTCGACAGCATTGATGCCGTCGACATGATCGTCAAACTGAAAGAAATGACCGGCAAATCCGTCAAGCCGGAAGACTTCAAATCGGCGCGCACGATCGGCGACGTGGTCGAGGCCGTCCATAGACTGGTGCAGGATTGATGCGGATTGCGCTAAACAGCCTGATCGGCTTGCTGACGCTTGCCTATCCGTTCGCTGTTTATTTCGGCATGCACTATGTCGAACCCAGAGTCATCGCCGGTATTTTATTGGCTCTGCTGGTCCTGCGTCTGGCCACTCGTATGGGCGGACAATGGATGACGCCCTTGTTGATAGCCGGCATGCTCTATTGCGGCTTCGCGATCTGGGCCAACAATCTCATTGCCCTGCGCTTTTACCCGGCGCTGGTCAGTGCCGGCATGCTGCTGATTTTTGCCTGGAGCCTGTGGTCGCCGCAGCCCCTGATCGAACGCCTGGCGCGGCTGCAACATCCCGACCTGCCGCCCGAAGGCGTCGTTTATACGCGTCGGGTCACGCAGGTCTGGTGCGTGTTTTTCGTCATGAACGGCCTGATCGCGCTGGCGACGGCCCTGTGGGGCAGTTTCGAGCAGTGGAGCCTGTATAACGGCCTGATCTCCTATCTGCTGATGGGCGCTTTGTTCGGCGGCGAGTATATCGTCAGACTGCGGACCCAAAAACATGTCCGATAGATTTATCACGCTGTCCGAGTGCCTGACGGCAAAAAGGCCGGCCGATGCGCCGGTTTCCTGGCATGGCGGGCGTTATTATCACGTCGGCGAATTTCAGGCGGCTGTCTGTCGCTGGACGGACAAACTGCGGGCGCAGCCAGAACGGCGCTATGCGCTATATACCGAGGATGCCTATCCTTTCGCCGTGCTGTTGTTCGCGCTGCTGTATGCCGATAAGGAAGTCTGGATACCCGGCAATAACCGTCCAGGCTCGGCAGGGCAGCTGAAGGAGCAGGGCTGCCGGTTGATCGGCGACTGGCCTGAAGAGGCGGTTACGGACTATTGGCTGAATGCCGCGCCATGCCCAGACCGGCGATTGGCGCCGCTCGATCCCTCGAGCGCGCAACTGGTCATGTTCACCTCGGGCTCCGCGGGCGAGGCCAAGCCGGTCCCTAAGCGACTGATACAGCTCCAGCGCGAAGCCGAAACGCTGGAAAAGCAGTGGGGCAGGCAGCTGGCCGATGCGGTAGCTCTTGCGACGGTCAGCCATCAGCATATTTACGGTTTGTTGTTTCGCATCCTGTGGCCTTTGTCGGCAGGCCGCTGTTTCCACAGCCGCATCTATTTCAATGCCGAAGCCATAGCTCACTATGGCAAGAGCCGGCCCGTTTACTGGATTGCCAGCCCGGCGCACCTGAAACGGCTGGACCAGCCGCTGATGGCGGATTTCGCAGCTATCTTCAGCTCCGGCGGTCCGCTGTCGCATGAGGCGGCCATGCAGGTCTCCGCCTGCTGCGGGCAGTCCGCGATTGAAATCTTCGGCAGCACGGAAAGCGGCGGCATCGCCTGGCGCCGGCAGGGCCTTGAGCCGATGACGCCCTGGACGCTGTTCGAAGGCATGGCGTTGAGCCATGAGCAGGAGCGCTGGCTGCTGCAATCGCCTTATTTATTGGATGATGAACGGCTGGAGCTGGCCGACCGGATCGAGCTCCTCGATGACGGCCGCTTCTTGCTGGCAGGCCGCCTGGACCGCATCGTCAAGGTCGAGGAAAAACGCCTGTCCCTGAGTGAAATGGAGCAGCGCCTGGCAGAGCTGCCCTGGATAGCTGAAGCGGTCACATTGATGATCGCGAAAAGCCGCGACACTATCGGCGCAGGCATCGTGCTGAACCAGGACGGCAGGCAAATGCTGGCAGAGCAGGGCAGGTCGGGCCTGATCCGGCAGCTGCGCGAGGCGTTGCATCACTGGTTCGATGCCGTCGTCCTGCCGAGGAAATGGCTGATTCTGGACAGCATTCCGTTGACAACCCAGGGCAAAACCGACACGCGCCTGCTGAATGAACTGCTGGCGTCAAGCAGCCGTAAACTGCCTCAAGTGCTGGGCCTGAACCTGGCGCCTGAGCATGTCGAACTGAAACTGCTGATTCCGCCCGAACTGGTTTATTTTAAAGACCACTTCCGGAATTTCCCGATCCTGCCGGGGGTCGTGCAGATCGCCTGGGCCGAGCATTACGGCAAGCTGTTTTTTGATATCGGCCAGCCGTTCTCACATATGGACGTCATCAAATTCGTCAGGCTCATCGAGCCCGGCAATACGCTGACCTTGTCGCTGGAATGGAACGCCCAGGCCGGCAAACTGTATTTCACGATGAGCTCGAAGCAAGGGCCGCACAGCTCGGGCCGTCTGGTCTATGGAAAAACGCCTTGAAAACCTGCATTATAAGATCCCGGTGCATTGATTACATTGCGGAGGAAATATCATGACTATAGCGGAGACGATTTTTGAGCAAGTTAGAACTTTGCCCGAGGCCGATGCGCGTGAAATTCTGGATTTTGTCGAGTTTCTGAAAGCGAAAAGGAAGCGGGATCATGAGGAACGGCAGGCTCATGCGCTGGCCGTTCTGGAAAAATTCAAAGGCCGTTACGACGGTACCAAATTCAACCGCGACGAGCTTCATGATCGTGCCGGCCTTCGTTGATACCAATGTTGTCGTCTATGCGCTGGGCGTTGATACTGATCGCCGCGAGACCGCAATAAAGTTGCTTGCAGAGGGCGTACTTGTCAGTGCTCAGGTTATCAATGAAACAGTGAGCGTACTCCTGGGCAAACAGAAGTTTTCCAGGGAAGACGCTTATGAAGTTGCGCAAAGCCTGTTGGATCTCTGCGAGGTCCTGCCCGTCGATACAGAAACCCTGCGCGCAGCCATGCATCTTGCCACGCATTATTCCGAGGATATGCAGCATGGGCAGGTTTTTGATAGGCAGTTGGTCGTGATCAACCCTTTCTTCTCCGGTTAGCCTCTGAAAAAAGAAAATCCACGTGCATTATTCCAAACATCAGACAATCCGGCATCATGTCGGCACAGCCCGATTCACGCCATGAAAGTCTGCGTCATCGTGCCGGTTTATAACCATGAACAAGCCATCTCAGAGGTCGTGGCGGGATTGAAGGCGCAGGGCCTGTTCTGCCTGCTGGTCAACGACGGCAGCTCGGAAGCCTGCTCGAACGTGCTGGCTGCAATCGCCGAACGGGAAGCCGCCTGGCTGGCTCTGATCAATCGGCCTGAAAACGGCGGCAAGGGCGCGGCCGTGATCGACGGTTTCAACGAAGCCATCAGGCTGGGCTTTACCCATGCGCTGCAGATCGATGCCGACGGGCAGCACGACATCGACGATATTCCCGCATTCCTGGCGGCGAGCCGGCGCAAACCGGATGCCATGATTCTGGGCCGGCCCGTGTTCGACGATTCTGCGCCTAAAAGCCGGCGTTACGGCCGGCAGTTCACGAACCTGTGGATAGCGACCAACACGCTGTCTCTGGCGATCGCCGACGGCATGTGCGGCTTCCGCCTGTATCCCCTGGCGGCCGTGGCGCGGTTGCTCGAGAGCACGCGTATCGGCCGGCGCATGGATTTTGACATCGACATCGTCGTGCGTTTGTATTGGCAGGGCACGGACGCCGTCAATGTACCCACGCGCGTGCGCTATCCTTACGACGGCGTCTCGCACTTCAAGTTATGGCGCGACAATGCCATGATCTCGATGATTCATGCCCGGCTGTTTTTAGGCATGCTGGTGCGTTTTCCGCAATTACTGATCAGGCATTGGCGATGAAGCAGACTAGGCATTGGGCCGAGATGCAGGAAAGCGGCATTGTCTGGGGCATGCGCCTGCTGCTGAAAATCTACCTGCTGTGCGGCCGCCGTATTCTTCAGGTGTTCCTGTATCCGGTCGTGAGCTATTACTGGCTGGTCAACAAGCGGGGGCGGCAAGCCAGCCAGGATTACTTGGCGCGTGTAGCCGGCTTTTCGCCGTCATTGAAGCCGGGCGGCAGTTACCGGCATTTCATCTGTTTCGCCAATGCCTTGATCGACAAACTGGCGGCCTGGTCCGGCACTGTGTCGCGTGCCGATGTCGAGTACCATGGTCGGGATGTCGTGATGGCCCAGATCGCCAGCGGGCGCGGCGCAGTGCTGCTGGGATCGCACCTGGGCAACCTGGACGTATGCCGCGTGCTCGCCCACCTGGACAAAGACATCCGCATCAACGTGCTCGTGCACACCAAGCATGCCGAGAAATTCAACCGGCTGCTCAGCCAGTACAACGAAGCCAGCAGCATGAACCTGATACAGGTCACAGAAATCACGGCGGCCACGTCGATACTGCTGAACGACAAGATCGACAACGGCGAACTGGTCATCATCACTGCGGACAGAACGCCGGTCAGCGAACAGCCGCGCGTTCTCAAGGCCCGATTTCTGGGCGAAGAGGCGCCGTTTCCGCAAGGCCCGTTCATTCTGGCCGCCTTGCTCAAGTGCCCCGTCTATACATTGTTCTGCCTGAAGCAGCGGGGCAGGCACGTGATTTATTTCGACCATTTCAGCGACGGGCTTAAGTTTCCGCGTAAAACGCGCGAACAGGCCATGCTGACAGAGATCCGGCGCTACGCCGGGCGCCTGCAGGCTTACTGCCTGAAAGAGCCGCTGCAATGGTTCAATTTCTTCGATTTTTGGCACGGTTGATTGCCTGAATATTTGACCTGACTATGAATAAAAACAGACTTGATGTAGGTGCGAATTCATTCGCACTCAACGATGCCCCATGAATAATCAATCACCGCTAAAAGATAAAGTCATCTTCGACGGCCAGCCGCTGACTATCGAAGACGTGTGCCAGCTGGCGCGTAGGCAGGCCGCCTGTGAATTAAGCCGGGATGCCCATTTCATAGCGCGCATCGACAAAGGCGCACAGTTCATCGATACCTTGTTAAAGGAAGAGGGCTTTGTCTACGGCGTCACGACCGGCTACGGCGACTCCTGCACCGTGTCCGTGCCGCTGCATCTGGTCGAGGCGCTGCCCCGGCATCTCTACACATTCCACGGCTGCGGCCTGGGCAGCCATTTCGACGCCGAGCAGACGCGCGCCATCCTGGCCGCGCGCCTGAACAGCCTCGCGCAGGGTTTTTCGGGCGTGCGCTACCGATTGCTGCAGCAGCTGGCCTCGCTGCTGAGGCACGATATCCTGCCGTTGATCCCGCAGGAAGGCTCGGTCGGCGCCAGCGGCGACCTGACGCCGCTGTCCTATGTCGCGGCCGTGCTGGCGGGCGAGCGGGACGTCCTGTATCAGGATCAGCGTCAGCCCGCGCAGGCGGTTCTGGCCCGGCTCGATATCGAACCTTTGACCCTGAAGCCGAAGGAAGGCCTCGCGATCATGAACGGCACGGCCGCCATGACCGGGCTCGCCTGCCTGGCGTATCAGCGCGCCGAATACCTGTCGCAGCTGGCTACGCGCATCACCAGCCTGGCTTCAGTCGCCCTGAAGGGCAATGCTTACCACTTCGACGAACAGCTGTTTTCGGTCAAGCCGCATCCAGGCCAGAACCGCGTCGCCGGGCGCTTGCGCGCGGACCTGCAATTGTCGACTGGCGCGCCCCGGCACGACACGCGCCTGCAGGACCGCTATTCCCTGCGCTGCGCGCCGCATGTGATCGGCGTGCTGGAAGATTCACTGCCCTGGCTGCGGCAGTTCATCGAAAACGAATTGAACAGCGCCAACGACAACCCGATCATCGACGCCGAAGGCGAGCGCGTGCTGCACGGCGGCCACTTTTACGGCGGCCATATCGCCTTTGCCATGGACTCGCTGAAGACGGCCGTAGCCAATCTGGCCGACCTGATGGACCGGCAGATGGCGCAGCTGATGGACCCCAAATTCAACCACGGCCTGCCCGCCAATCTGTCCGGCGCCGGTGCCGACCAGGCCATGATCAACCACGGCTTCAAGGCCGTGCAGATAGGCGTCTCGGCCTGGACCGCCGAAGCGTTGAAGCTGACCATGCCGGCTAGCGTGTTCTCGCGCTCGACCGAATGCCACAACCAGGACAAGGTCAGCATGGGCACGATCGCGGCCCGCGACTGTCTGCGCGTGCTGGAACTTACCGAGCAGGTCGCCGCGGCCATGCTGCTGGCGGCCGTCCAGGGCGTGGAGCTGCGCGGCAGCAGGGAGGCGTTAAGCCCGGCGCTGCAAAACACCTGCGCGCAGGTGCGCGAGCAGGCGGCATTTTTAAGCGCGGACCGGGCCATGGAGCAGGAACTGCGGCTGTGCATCGGGCTGATTCGCAGCCGGCATTGGATGCTTTACGAGTAACCTCATCATCGTTCCCACGCATAGAGCATGGGAACGATAAATTTACCTGGATTCCGTCTCGATGCGCTCGAAAAACAGCCGGTTCAATTGTTTGAAAACCGGCCCCGGGCATTTCGTCAACTCTCGTCCATCGATGTCCCTGACCGGAATCATTTCCGCGCCCGTGCCAGTCAAAAAACATTCGTCGGCCGTATAAAGATCATAAGGCGCCAGCGGTGCAATCCGCACAGGAATGCCGGCCTCGGCGGCCAGTTCCAGAATCAGTTCGCGGGTAATGCCTTCCAGCGCGCCTTCCGTGCACGGCGGCGTGACCAGAGTTTCATTCTTCACGATAAAGATGTTATCGGCCGTGCCCTCAGTCACTCGCCCCTGGCCGTTCAATAAAACGGCTTCATCGACGCCGGCATGATTGGCTTCGATTTTAGCCAGGATATGGTTCAGATAGTTGAGGCTTTTAACCCTGGGGTCCAGGCCATCGAACGGCAGCCGGCGCGTGGCCGCGATGATCAGGCGGGCACCCTGTTCGCGGCTCTGGCTGTGCACGAGGCTTATCTGATCGGCAATGAGGATCACGTTGGGCCGATGGCAGCCGACGGGATTCAGCCCCAGAGGGCCGGGTCCGCGCGTCACCATCAGCCGGATATAGCCCGACTCGCAGCTGAAAACTTCGACGATTTCCTGAACAGCCGCCGTCAGCTCGGCAAGGCTGTAAGGCATATCGAGCGCGATCGCCCTGGCCGACAATGCGAGGCGTTCAAGATGCTGTTGCAGGCGGAACGCGCGTTTATGGTAGATGCGGATGCCTTCGAAAACGCCGTCGCCGTACAGCAAACCGTGATCGTTGACCGGAACGGACGCATCCGCCAGTGGTAACAGCTGGCCGTTCAGCCAGCAGAGAGCTTGTTCAGACATATCAATCCTCGTTAATGTTTTTGGATAACGACTGTATTGGCCGGCAGAGATTTTCTGCCAACTGCGACACAACAAAGCACAATGACGGCAGCAATGATTTGGGAAGCCTGTATGGATTCACCCAGTATGATCGCCGCGCCGGCAAGCGTTAAAAACGGTTGCAGTAACTGAAGCTGCCCTACGCGGGCGATGCCGCCCATGGACAGCCCTTTATACCAGGCAAAAAAAGCCAGGTACATGCTCACGACGCTGACGTAAGCGAACCCGAGCAGACTCGTCCAGCGCACCGCAAAAATATCCGCCGGCGCCGACATGACAACAGGCGGCAGCAGCACCGGCACGGATAGCAGCAAGGCCCAGCTGATGGTTTGCCAGGCACCGATCTCTTTGGACAACCGCGCGCCTTCTGCATAGCCGAAACCGACCGCGATAACAGAGCCCAGTAATAAAAAATCCGCAGCTTGAAGCGCACCTGCTCCGGCCATAAAAGAAAACGCGACGATGGCGGCGCTGCCGACAGTCGTCGACAGCCAGAAGAAAGGACCAGGGCGCTCTTTTGCAAGCCAGGCGCCAAACAGCGCCGTCGACAGCGGAATCAGGCCGACAATGACAGCGCCATGCGCAGCCGGAACGCTTTTCATGGCCAGGGATGACAATAGCGGGAAGCCAATGACGACGCCCAGTGCCGTGGCTCCTAACCTGAGCCATTGCCGTCTGGTTGGAATGGTCGCTTTCGTCGCCCAAAGTGCGATTGCGGCCAGACTCGCGGCTATGATGGCGCGCCCCAACCCTACGAAGGCCGGGTCCAGATCGACCACAGCCAGGCGAGTCGCCGGCAATGTCAGACTGAAGCAGAATACTCCTAGCAGGCCCAGGGCCAGACTTTGACGATTTGCCGGTCTATGTTTAGGCATAAAGCTCACCTTTTAAGACCGTTCTGGCTTGGCCGAGCAAATGCGTCTGGCCGCCGGCTTTTACACTGAACGGCTGTTCAAAGATATAGAGGGATTTGGTCATGATGAACTCCTTGTTGTTGACGCCGCTATCGTAGCCCACTATGCTGGCACCGATACAGAAGCAAAAATAATTAATTAAACCGGTACAGATGGTGTCGATCGGCCACTGTACCGCTGTCCTGACGCCTTATCTGTAACGGTAAAACCATGGCATTACTCTATGAAGTCATCGCGGATCATTTACTGACGGCCATCGACCAGGGTGTTTACCGCCAGGGCGACCGCCTGCCCAGCGTCCGCAAGCTGCGCGAGCAGCATAACATCAGCGCGGCCACGGCGGTTGCGGCGCTGCACCAGTTGGAAGACCAGGGCTGTATTGAAGCGCGGGAGCGTTCCGGCTATTACGTGCGCTTCCGGCCCGGCGCCAAATTTCAGGAGCCGGCTGTGTCCAGACCGTCCAGCCGGCCGACGCCCGTGACCGGCCAGGACATGGTGCTGCGGCTGGCCCAGGCGACTAATGATCCGTCCATGGTGCAGCTGGGGGCGGCGGTGCCGGCGCCGTCGTTTCTGCCTACGCAGCGCGTGGAACGGACACTGGCCGGCTGTTCAGTCCGCTACCGCAACCGCGTCGCCGGCTATGAATTTCCGCCTGGCAGCCCGGAGCTGAGACGGCAGATCGCCCGGCGCATGTCCGAGGCCGGCTGTCAGGTCAGCCCCGACGACATCGTCATCACCAACGGCTGTCAGGAAGCGATCACGCTGGCCTTGCGCGCGGTCACCCAACCCGGCGACATTGTCGCGATAGAATCGCCGACTTTCTACGGCATGCTGCAGGTCATCGAGTCGCTGGCTCTGAAAGCCATCGAGATTCCGACGCACCCGCGCGACGGCATGGCGCTGGACGCTCTGCAATTGGCCTGCGAACAGTGGCCGATCAAGGCCTGTATCGTCGTGCCCAATTACAGCAATCCGCTGGGCTATTGCATGAGCGACGAGCGCAAGCGCGATCTGGTCAACCTGATGAATCGTTACCGCATCGCGCTGATCGAAGATGATGTCTACGGCGATCTGGGCTTCGGCCTGCAGCGGCCCTCGGTCGCGAAAGCCTGGGATACCGAAGGTCGGGTCCTGCATTGCTCGTCGTTTTCCAAGTCGTTGTCGTCCGGGTTGCGCGTCGGCTGGATCGTGCCGGGCCAATACTTTGAAAAAGTGGAATACCTGAAATACGTCACCAACCTGGCCGCTCCGACCCTGGCCCAGCTGACCGTAGCGCAAATGCTGGAAGGCGGCAGCCATGACCGCTATCTGCGCCAGGCCAGAAATCAATACGCCCGCGCCATCGGACGCATGACGGAAGCCATCAGCCTGCATTTTCCCAAGGAAACCCGCGTGACCCAGCCGGCGGGCGGCTTCGTGCTGTGGGTGGAACTGCCCGGCGGCATCAATGCCGTCGAACTGGCGCAGCAGGCGCTGAGGGCAGGCATCAGCATCGCGCCCGGGCCGATTTTTTCAGCGACGCAGAAGTACCGGAATTTCATCCGCCTGAACTGCGCCTGCGAATGGGATGAGCGGGTCAATCGGGCTCTGGTGACTTTGGGCCGGCTTATCGGTTAGCTGCTTACCGCTCCCACGTTCCCGTGTGGGAACGCATCCTGCAACGCTCCGCGTTGCGCGACGCCGGAGCGTCACCGGCGGCATTCCCACGCCACCACTAGCTCAGAATAAGGGCAGGCACTTCACTTGTGAAAGAGTGCTGGAGCATGTGCGCGATAGCCTGATGCAGAGTTGCGCCCGCCGATGAGCTTGCGTCATCGCTTTTAAAGAATTGATACAGTGCGGCGAGTTCTGATGGTCTATAACTTGACAGTTGATCAAGCCCATCCAACTCGGTTATATCCATTAACACGCAGTAATTGGCTTCGGTCACCGGCAGGTCGATCATGGCTAAAAGGCTCTGAAGAGATTGCCAGCGACACTGCAGCCATTGCTGATCAGACCAGTCTTGTCGCTGCGCATAATAAACCAGCAGCAGAAACAACAGCGGGTGCTGTTGCCAAAGGGATTGCTGATAAAAACGGGTCAGCCAGTGCTCGCTAAAGGCAAACACGCCGCCTTCACCATGATTTTCCGGATGGCTTATGGCCGGCCCTTCCAACGCTTCTGATGAATGGGTGGGGTATCGAAGGATGCTGGGATTTGTTTGGGCGGCGGCGATTAAGGCCTTGCTCATAAAAAGCTCCTTTTTGACGCTTTGCGCTTGAATCATATAAACAATCAAAAAATTGGAAGGACCTAAAAACAAAAGATAAACGCGGGGTATTACGGGCGAGTTACAACACGGTAAAAATTTGAATAAAGACGGAATACACAGGTTTTCGCGTCTGAACCGGCTACAGATCATGACTAGGGAGGTGTCGGATTGCGGCGAACCGCACCCGGCTTGTCTCTCTTAATGCAGCCATTGGCTTTCCGAGAGTCCAGACGCTATTTCTGCCTCCGGCAATCAGGCAGACACTACTCGCTTGTCTCGGCCATCTGCCTGTTTCAGCGGAAGATCACATGGCTGATTTCCATGCTTTTCATAGGCATAAATACCGGTATCGCGCTTTGCTGGCAGGTCATAGGTTTGGATGTTACAACCCTGACCGGCCTTGATTTCGCCGGTCGTAAATGTATAGTCAGGCTCCGCGGCCATAACTATGCCGCTGATACCCAGCGACAGCGCTGACACCATGGATAATGCGATTGCAAAATGTATCATTTTCATTTTCGGCTACTCAAAATTTACAAAGTTAATAATCAATGATCCATCGAGCATGGCTGTTATGGCGCAATGGTTCTCTGGTCCTTAATTAAGCAACTCCCGTGCCAACTGAATAAAAATAAAAATAATATAAATATCAAAATGATATGTGCAAAGAAAAAAGAATTGAAAACAACTTTGTCTGACGGTGAGACAGTCCGGCTGTCTCACAGCTGTCTTATGAGACAGTCGTGAGACAGCCGGACTGCGTTGGAGGATTACGGAATTTACGAGTCGGGTCCGGGGCGAACACTGGATTGAAAAGCGCCTGCTGCGGCCATAGGCTGGCTATCGATCCAGCGAAATGTCCAATTCAGACAGACGCCGGTAGAACGTAGCACGGCTGATGCCGAGCATTCTGGCGGCTTGCAGGCGGTTGCCGCGGGTTTTATTCAGAGCGGCCAGAATGCGGCCCCGCTCGTCTTCCGCGGCGGCCATGGGTTCGGGCTCGGCAACGGCGGCCGCTGCGCTCCGGCTGAATTCGGGCGGCAGGTCCTGGAGATTGATGCGCTCGCCTTTGCTGTGGATAACCGCATAGTCCACGCAGGCTTTCAGTTCGCGCACATTGCCCGGCCAGTCGTAATTCATCAGGCATTGCATGGCTTCGGCGCCGAACCGGGGCTGGGCCCGGCTGGAAAAATGGAAGCTCTGGCGGAGGAAGGCTTCGACCAGCAGCGGGATGTCCGCTTTTCGCTCGCGCAGGGCCGGCACATAAAGCCGTGCCACGCGCAGCCGGTAGAGCAGGTCCTCGCGGAAGCGGCCTTCTCGGGCTTCTTCGGCCAGATCCTTGTGCGTCGCGGCCAGTATCCGCACATCGACCTTGCGTATCCGGGTTTCCCCGAGGCGAGTGATCTCCTTTTCCTGCAGCACGCGCAACAGGCTGGCCTGCATGTTCAAGGGCAGGTCGCCGATCTCGTCCAGAAACAGGGTACCGCCGTGAGCGGCTTCAAAAAAGCCTTCCTGGTCTGAGACCGCGCCGGTAAATGCGCCCTTGCGATGCCCGAAAAGCTGGCTGGCCAGCAGCGACTCGCTCAGTCCTGCCGAGTTGACGGTGATGAAAGGCTCATCCTTGCGCGGACTGGCGGCATGGATGCTGTGGGCTACCAGTTCCTTACCGACGCCGGTTTCGCCCTCGATCAATACGGTCCAGTCGCCGCGCGCCACATCCTCGATGAGCCGGTACAGCTCCTGCATGGTCTCGCAATTGCCGAGCATCCGGCCGTAGCGGCTTTCATCGATGGTTTGCCGCAGTTGATGGATTTCGGTGACGTCGTAGAGCAGCAGGATGTGGCGGTCGGTGGCTTGCGGATCGTCGCGGACGTCGCATTCCACCCAGCAGGCTTTCCGACCCGGACACTGCCAATGCAGGGTGATGCGGTAGCGTTCGGCGGGCGGAAGATCCAGCAACCGCTGCAATTGTATTTTCGACTGCATTTCGAAAGGCAGCACCTGATCCCAGGGACGGCCCACGGCAGTATCGCGGTCGATGCCGGCAAACTGCTCGCAGGATTCGCTGACGAATTCCACGCGGTGATCGGCGTCCAGCATCAGGGTGCCTACGCGGAATTGATTGAGCAGGACCAGCAGGTTTTCCTGGCTTCTTTTGAGCTCGGCCAGGGTTTTAGAGGCCAGCGCCTCGGCTTCCTTACGCTTGGAAATGTCGCGCACGATGCCCTTGAACGTGACTCCCTGAGGGAGTTTCACCTCGGTCACGGTGAGATCGATAGGGAATAGGGTTCCGTCCTTCCGCTGCGCCGAGACTTCCCGGGCGGCCCCGATCATTTTGGCCCGGCCGGTTTTCAGGTAATTTTCAATGTAGTGGGGATGCTGGCTACGATGCGGCTCCGGCATCAGCAATCTGACGTTATGGCCCAGCAGTTCTTCCGGGCGGTAGCCGAAGATGCGCTCCGTGGCGGGGTTGACGGATTGGATGATGCCGGATGCGTCGACGGTGATGATGGCGTCGACGGAGCTGTTCAGCAAGGCGCGATGACGGGCTTCCTCGTCTTTCAGCTGGTTTTCCTTTTCCCTGATCTCGGAGATGTCGGCGAAAATCGCAACCGCGTCGGTGACATTTCCCTGCTGGTTATGTATCGGCGAGGCGCTGACGTGGAGCGGGACAACCCGGCCGTCGCGCCGGATCTCTATGTCGCTCACGGCCACTGTTTCTCCTGCCAGCGCCCGCGTGATCGGCAGGTCTTCAAGCGGATAAGGCTTATCGGTGCCGGCTATGGTCGCCTGGAAATAGTCCACCGAATTCTCAATTATGGTGCCCGGCTCGAGTGTTTTTCCCGTAATGGCGCTGGCCGCTCTGTTGGCAAAGAAGATCCGGCTTTGCACATCCAGAACCACTATGCCGGAAGGGATGGCTTCGAGGAATTTGTGGAATTGCCGGGCTTGCCTTTGCACTTCGTCCTGGGCTTCCCTTTGCGCCGTAACATCGGTTTGAATGCCTATGTAATGGGTGAGCTGGCCCCGGTCATCGAAAACCGGCGCCAGACGCAGTTCATTCCAGAATAACGTCCCGTCCTTGCGGTAATTCCTGAGAACAACCGCCGTTTCCCGGCCCTCGTTCAGCGCCCGACGAAGGACATCCAGCTCGGGCTGCTCATGGTCCTCGCCCCGCAGGAAACGGCAGTTGCGTTCCAGGATTTCGGCTTTCGAGTAGCCCGTCATGACTTCGAATGCCCGGTTCACATAGATGAGCGGCGTGTCGTCTTGTCTCGCGTCGGCCACGGTGATGCCGCAGCTGGCCGAGTCCAGCGCTTTGATGATCCAGTCCGGTACGTTTTGGGGATTAGTCAAGGGCACGATGGTCGCCTTTTTTATTAGTTCAGGTTGGCAGAAAGATACTATACGTCTGGCCTTTGTTTGGCATTTCTAGTTCCCGAAAATCTCTGGGAAATAAGCCCGGGCTCTGCAAGCCTGTGGGGGGCGACTTCGCCTAGAGCGCCCCCACAGGTTTTGAAGCACTCTTATTCTCTAGTTTTAATCGGCCTCACCGCCCTCTTTTTCCGGCTGACGGAAAGGCAAAATGCGTAAGCCTGAGTGGAAGGTATGGCCGCTTTGCGGATCTAACCCACCCTAAGACTCGACATGAGATAAAATAGAGGGCTTATGAGCGCATGCTTACCCCTATAATTGAAGCTTCATTCATGCTATTTAACTCATACATTTTTATTTTCCTATTCCTTCCGGTTACTGTTCTGGGTTTTTATTACATCGGCAAACGCAGCCACCCTCTGGCCCTGTTATGGCTTGCCGTTGCGTCGCTGTTTTTTTACAGCTGGTGGGATGTGCATTTTCTCGGGCTGTTATCGGGTTCGATCGTCTTCAATTACAGTGCGGGCTATTTGATCAGGGATAGGCATTCTCTCTATCCCGGCCAGGCAAAATTGGTATTAATCGGCGGCATCATGGCCAATTTAATGTTGCTGGGCTATTTCAAGTACGCCAACTTTTTCATAGAAAACATAAATAACCTGATCAACACTTCATTCTCGACCGGCGATATTTTATTGCCGCTGGGTATTTCGTTCTTTACATTCACGCAGATCGCTTTTTTGGCGGATGCTTATCAGGGCAAGGCGAAAGAATATAATTTCATTCGCTACACATTGTTCGTGACTTATTTCCCGCATTTGATCGCCGGTCCCGTGCTGCACCACAAGGAAATGATGCCGCAGTTCGCCAGGCACGACATCTGCCGGATCAACTGGGAAAATATCGCCACGGGCCTGACTATTTTTCTGCTCGGGCTCGCGAAAAAGATATTCATAGCCGACTCGCTGGCCGATTTTGCCACACCCGTTTTTACGGCCGTCCAGCAAGGAGGGCAGCCGTTATTCTTCGAAGCGTGGATAGGCGCCTTATCATACTCGCTGCAATTGTATTTCGACTTTTCAGCATATTCGGACATGGCGATCGGTTTGTCGCTGCTGTTCAACGTGCGCCTGCCGATCAATTTCAATTCTCCCTACAAGGCCGCCAGTATCATCGAATTCTGGCGCCGCTGGCATATCACGCTGTCGCGCTTTTTGCGCGATTACCTGTATATTCCCTTGGGCGGCAACCGCCGCGGCCCTGCGCAGCGTTATCTGAACTTGATGATTACCATGCTGCTCGGCGGGCTGTGGCACGGGGCGGGCTGGACGTTTGTCATCTGGGGCGGATTGCACGGTTTGTACCTGCTGATCAACCATGCCTGGCGCGAGCTGAAGGCCTTAGCAGGCTGGCAGGACGGCGGCAGGAATGCGCACCTGTTATCCGGAATCGCCACTTTTCTGGCCGTCGTCGTCGGCTGGGTATTCTTTCGCGCCGACAGCGTCGATACGGCCATGCGGATGCTCAATGGCATGATGGGGTTAAACGGCTGTTCCGTGTCCAATAAACTGGGCCGGTTCGAATTCAGCCAGGCGCTGGAAAATTTCGGCTTCCAGTTCAATGGCGTCATGACCTTGACCAGGCTGAAAACGGAGAAAATTATTCAGATATTGGTTGTCACGATGATCATCGTCTTCAAATTGCCCAATATCGCGCAAATCATGGCCAATCATCAGGTGGCTTTAACGGCGCCGAATCCGGAAACCAGAAAACCGGGTTTCATTCACTGGCAGCCGTCGTTATGGCATGCCTTGTCGATTTTGATCCTGGGCTTTTTTGCGTTGATTAACTTATCGAAGCAGTCGCCTTTTTTGTATTTCCAGTTTTAAGCAATGAATTCTCTCGCGCATACTTTTAATTTCAGAAAATACAGCCTGACACTGATCGTACCTCTCACCATTGCCATATTGACGTTGTGGGGCGTGGAATGGTATTTCGAGCCGCTTGATGGCGATCTGACCAGAGTAGGGCATCTGCCGGAAAAGGATTTTGGCTGGAATCAGCCTCAACCGCTTATTGCTCAAGACCAGCTAAAGAGCGATGCGTTGACTGACTCAGACGTGTTTGTAATTGGCGATTCCTTTTCCGAACAGCTGCTTTGGCAAACCCGGCTGCTGCCAAAGCATTTAAAGCACAGCTTCATCCATTGGGATCAATTCAAGCCCTGCGAGAATATCGGCGATGCCTTGCGCCAGGCCGGGTTCAAAGGCCGCTATGTCGTGCTTGAAAGCCTTGAGCGTTATTTTCAGCAGCGTATGAATGCTATTTGCAAAAACAATGGCGACATTAAAGTCAAAGTCCACAGCAAGCCTTCACCGCTCATGATGCGCACGCACTCGCTGATGACATCGATAAAAAGCCCAACGGGCGGTGAATGGACGCTCAAAGCTCTGATCAACAAGATCAAGTTCACTTATCTGGAGAGGCCTGGCGATTTTATCGTTTTCAATAACGCACGGCTCGTCGCTATGGATGGCTGCGGCTTGTTTTCCCACCAATTATGCAACTATGGTTTGTTTTTCAATGGCGACTTCGATAAACCCGCGTTTGACTCAATAAACAATGTCCTGGCTATCAATAACAACCTGCTTAAAGCGGGTATTCAGCCTGTCTGGCTTGTGGTGCCGGATAAATCCACGGTTTATTTGAATAAACGCGTATCAACCCCTATCTGGGATGCCTTGGCCCGGTATCCGGCATTATCAGCCCCGAACTTAGCCGATCTGTTTATACAGCAGAGCAAACTGATCAAGGATTTCTACAAGCCCAACGACACGCATTTGAGCGTCAACGGTTATCTGTATCTCGGCGACCTCGTGGCGGACCGGCTGCAGTAGCAGGGCCGGATGAAGGCGCTAGGCTTGAGCGTAAGAAGGCAATTTGGTACTGTGGCGCCATCATCAACGTCAACCTATGGAATTTCATTATGGCAGGCACAGTTACCGCTTTACTCATCACTTACTGGTTTTACAGGAGCGCCGAAGCGACCGGCAAAAATCCCTTATCCTCGGCCGGACTGGGCTTCCTGTCCTTTCTGATTCCCTGCGTAGTCTGGACCTTCGCCGTAACGCCGGGACTGCGCGATGCGGTCGAACACAACCCAGGCACCCTCTCAGGCCTGTTTGTCAATTACGCCTATATCGTCGTAGGCGCGGCTTGCGCCGCCTGGGTCAAGCACATGCATTTCAAGCAGGCCGAGTCGTAAAGTCTCGCTGTCAAACTGGATAACATATCATTCCCACGTTCCGGCGTGGGAACCCCAAATTGGAAGCCGCTCGCCGTTTACGATTAACAGGCCAGTCAATCGGCGCTAAACAATTTGGCAGCGCTAGAGCCCCTCATAATATTTGTTTGATTATGCCCCGTATTGCGTTAGACTTTAGTTTCGAATCGATACAATAATTAAAGCCGGTCTTAGAGGTGCATTATGAAACGCAAGCTACTGGATGTGCTGAGTATGTTGTTATTCAGCTTAATAGGACTCAGCTGGATCGGGGTTGCCAGCGCGAACCAACCCGATTTTGAACAGCTCAAGAAGAATTACTATGACGCTCACCCGGGCAAAGGATCACATGCCGACTACTGGGAGCCGATTCCCATCCAGAAATACTGGAACGCCAAGGACTTTTACAAGCCGCCCAAAACCGTGCAAGGCGAGTTCGGCCGCGATGACTGCGCAGGCTGCCATCAAGCCACCAGCCCAGGCGCCTTTCATGCCTGGAAAAACAGCGTCCACAGCGACCTGGCTGCAATTCGTAATCTGCCGGACAGCGACGTGCGCGCCTACAAGAAGCAAAAACTGGCCGAAGTGGAAGCCAATCTGGTGAAGCAGGGCCTCCTTGAAGAAGGCCAGCAACTCAATCAGGTCGGTTGTATCGATTGTCATGGCGGCGTCGGCAAGGAAACCGTCAACCACGCCGAGAATCTGGTGATGCCGGACCGCGCCGCCTGCGGCTCGTGCCACCTGGATGAATTCGCCGAAGCGGAGTCGGAAAAAGACCAGGAATGGCCGCAAAAACAGTGGGGTAAAGGCCATCCTTCCCATGCGGTTGACTGGGAGGCCAACGTCGAAAACACCATCTGGGCGGCCATGCCTCAGCGGGAAGTGGCGCAAGGCTGCGATATGTGCCATTACCAGCAGAACAAATGCGACGGCTGCCATACCCGACACACCTTCTCCGTCGCCGAGGCCCGGCAGCCGGAAGCCTGCGCCACCTGCCACAACGGCGTAGACCACAACGAGTTTGAGAACTTCATGATGTCCAAGCACGGCACCCAGTACCAAACACAGGGCAAAGCCAAATGGGATTTTGAAGCTCCGCTGAAAGACGCCATCGCCAAGGGCGGCTATACGGCGCCGACGTGCCAGCTCTGTCACTTTGAATACAAAGGCGAATATTCCCACAATCTGGTGCGTAAAGTGCGCTGGGCATTCAACCCGACGCCGGCCATCGCCGACAATCTCGGTCATCCGTGGTTCGAGGACCGCAAGCAGGCCTGGGTCGACACCTGCAGCCTGTGTCATTCGGCCAGTTTTGCCAAGGCCTATCTGGATGCAGCCGACAAAGGCACCCTTCAGGCCCTGGCTGTGGAGCAGGAAGCCAAGAAAGTCGTCACCAAACTTTACGAAGACGGCCTGCTGGTCGGCCAGAAAACCAACCGGCCTGCGCCCCCTGCGCCGGAAAAAGACGCACCAGGCGGATTCTTCCAGTTGTTCTGGGCGAAAGGCAACAACCCCAGCCGCGTGGAACGCATCCATGCCGATATGTGGGAACATAACCTGATCAAGCACTATAAAGGCATTTTCCACGCCAATCCGGGCGGCTTCACCTACACCGAAGGCTGGTCGGAACTCATGAAGGACTATACCAATATCATGGATGAAGACACGCGCTTGCGTGCAGCGGCTGGTAAGACAGCGCCTGCTCCGGCTTCTGCTTCGGCATCCTCTTCAGCCGATGAAAAAAGCGGCGATAACAGTCTGCTCATCAGCGGCCTGTTGCTGATCGTGCTCGGATTGGCTGTGGCTTATATGGTCTTGAGGCCAGCCCGGCCCCAAAAGCTCGAGAATGTGGAAGACCAGCCGGAAGATGTGAGCGAACAAGGCAGAGAGCAAGAGTGATGTCCCGAAAAATAAGAGAAGGACTGCTTATGCTGATCAGTATCGCACTGCTGACGACAGGCGGCGCGATACTGTACCGGCAACTGCTGCCTCCGTCCTCTGCCAAGGCTGAGGGCGCGATAAGCGGCGATCAGCTCAATGTCCGCCATGCGCCGGAACCGCAAGCCGATGTGCAAGGCCGTTTCCCTGCGCAGTCGGTCGAGCGCTATGCCTTCAGCCAGGATGGCAAGGATCTGTTCAGCCTGTTGGTGGCCCGGTATCAGGACAGCGCCGGCCTGCCGCAGGGCGCGGTCCTGTTTCCGAAGGATGCGCAGGAGATTGCTTCCAGCCCGACCGGCCTGCGCCATGCCGTCTGGCAATCGGCGGCCGACGTCATTGCCCGCAAGGCGCCGCAGGACGCGCTGTTCCTGAGCTGGTGGGACGACGGCCAGCGCATTCATTATCTGAGCGGCAAGGAGGCCTGGCTGCGCAAGCCATCCGATAAAACCTTCGCCAATCCGGTCTGGAAGGGGCTGAAGGACGGCTTGCCGGCGGCATCGGATGAGGAGCGCACGCGCCTGGCCCAAATGGCCCGCTGGCTGACCATGGACAGCGAAAAAGCCCTGGCCGAAATCGCCGCGCATTTTGGCCCGTCGCAGCCCGTCTATCTGCTGGTCAACAATGATCTGCTATTGCATCTGGCCGAGCTTACCGCCTACGGCGGCGCGCCTTTATCGCTCGATTCGAAAAATATCCCGGCGGGCAATGATCTGCATGGGGATATTGCCCTGGTCAAGCGTTGGGCTAATGAGACAGGCGACGGCAATTATCTGGCGCAAAAAGAGGATAGTTATTACCGTGTCTGGTCAACGCCTGATGCGAAAACCAAAAACGCCCTGTTGGTGAGATTGCTGCCTTTTGTGGATTCGCTGAAAAAGTTGCCTGAAGGTGTCAGTCTGGTCTATCAGAGCCATTGGGGCGGATTCTTGTCCGTTTACAAAATTGAGCATCAGCCAATCCATTAAAAAGTGTAAAAGCTTTGGATCTGATGTTATAGCTGCAAATATCAATTTGACGGGATTTACGCAAGTCTGTGGCGGCGGCTTCACCTAAAGCGCCTACTGTTGATAGCCGCCCCACAGGTTTTAAAACTGCTCGTTTCGGCGGGTGAGCAGGCAAACTGCGTAAGTCCTGTTTTTGAATCAAACTGGCTGGTAGGATTAAATCCTAAGCGAATGATGGAATATTTTAAAAACGCGTGAGATGGTGTCAAAACTTTATTGCAATGATTTACTTGGATAACGGGGAAGCCTAGCCTTTCGCATCCAAAGAATCTGGGGTCCAATAAAGGCTTGCAGATGGGCTCGAGTTAAATAACTGAACTACGGCGAGGGCGAGCATTCTGCATTATATTCTTCCTCGAGTACGCTGAGTTGCTCCCGATCCATCTCCAGTTCATCCTCCAATGCCTGAATTTCATTCTTCATCTCCTCGATTTGATTAGCATCTTGACTCGGCTGTTTCTGCAGCTCACCGAGATGATCCCTCTGACTATTAATTTCGCGCTCCTTCATTTCGATTTCTTGCTTCAATGATTTGATGGCTTCCGCCGTCCTCTCACAGAAAGTTCCGGTTGCATAATCATTATCCTCGGGCGGTTGAGTAAACATGAGTAGCCCTCCATTCTGTTGATGGTGATAAGCATTACTATCTGCCCCGACATGCCGCATAACCAGCTGCCGACAACGCGTCATGCGTGGCGGGCAGGCCGGATTGACGCGATGGTTAGTCATTTATAGTGAACCGAGATGGATTTCCGTTGCTTTCATAGCTATTGTTCATGTTTTCGGCTGAATTTCCATTCGCAACATTACTGTCTGGCTCAACAGTGGTTGAATCGATCACTCGGACTTTATGGAAAAGATTGACTGTCTGCTTTTGAGTGATTCTGCCATTTCTCTGCATTCATCCCATCCATGGGGCGTATGCAGATGCAAATATCTCTCCATGCACTCGATCCTGGGACATCAGACTGCTTTAACCCCGCGCCAGATCCGCACTGTCGCCGATAACATACATGAGCCGGACCAGCCGTTCTCGGCCATGCGGGCCTCGCACAGGAAGGCGTTGCCTTCGGCGGCGAAGTCAGGCTGGAGCGTCTGTGAAAATTCATAATTCTTCAGCCAGTGGTTGCGGATATTTGCCGTGAAGTCGTGCTGAACGTAATGGAACGACAATGACCGCAGTAAGTACATAGCTATAGTTCGAGTTAGCGTTAGTGCTCGACTGCAAGACTTGGCCTCTAACTATGCTTCCAAAACTGGAAGAGCCGGTCAGGCAATGGCAACAGTTCATTTGCGGATGAAGCCGCTACTTTGGCATCTGTGCCGTTATCCGGTGAGCAAAGCATGGGAGGGGTGTATACACCGGCATGTGCTCAAACACTTCTGGTAACGCTGGTATAACCAGCTGGGCCGGATGAACACGTTTAAGCGGCAAAAAGCCAAGCCGTACCACATCTGGCCGAGACGAACTTCTGGGGCAAGCGCTTGGCGAGCGGCAAGGTTTCCAGTGCTACATACCGTACTGAACAACAGCCGTTTGAAACGCTAGGGGTTATGGGGCTCATCTGATTTTGCGACACTGTGAGTTGCTGGGTTCAACCGCCGGATGGAAAATCACATGTCCGGTGGTGTGGGAGAGGTGATGGGCACGATCCCATCACCCCAACCCGATCGCGAGCTAGCGAACCACTGGAGGGGGAGGCAAAGGACGCGCAGTCCCGTTGATACGGAAGATGTTGCCGGGTTCCACGGTTGTCTCGATGCGGTAATCGCTTGGGATCTTGCGAATCTGTGGCTCTATATCGGCGAGGCTTGCTTGCAAGACCTGATAGTCGAAGGTGCGGCTCTGGGTCAACTGCGCAGTCAGATCGCGACCAGTGAAGAGCGTGTAGATTGCGTTGACGGCGAGCGCTATATCGCCCGTAACATTGTGCGAATCGAGGCGCGGTTTGGACATGACAATCTTGGTCGGGCCGACACTGAAGTTTCCTGTAGGATTGATAGGGACGTCGATCAAGGTCTCAGCCCAGATGTTCGCGGTGATCGAGAACTCCGGATCGGCCCACCTTCCAAACACGGACGGTGTTGTGATATGGAATTTGAACGAATTGCCGGGAAGGTAAGTGCGCAGCCTAATTTGGGTCGCCCCCGCCATGAAGATGTCCGCACGTAAGCTGCAACCCGAGCTGAGGTTCATACGTGCATCGGAGCGGATGCTGAAGCCACGCATCCTTGGATTGGCCGTGGCGCGGATAGTATTCTTTAGGTACTCCGCAATCTCACCTCGCCGTCTTTCGTACTCCAAGCACAACGTATTCTCACTCAAGATTGTGGCATTTCTGGCGTAAGGTCGGTCGTCAAGCGCGACCTCCAAACCTGTCACCAAGATCGTGCCGAACGTATTTGGTGGTGTCTGACGGAGAATGGCCTCGCCTGAGCGTTCGAGCCGCGCGCCTTTGTTTGCCGACCAATAGATATAGCCTTGTTCAAAGTTGGAGCGTCGGTATTTGCCCCATTGGAACTCGTCGCTGGTTGGATAGCCGATGCTGCGTTCCCAACCTGAGGCAGCCCAGGCCTTGCGGATTTCCCCGTAAACCAGCTTCGCGCCGGTCTGCGGTGTCCAGTAAATCGATGCCTCCGGTCGCCCTCTCATGTGCATGGCGCGGAAATGGTTGAAGCGGCCGCGTCCGTCAGGCGTGATCAGCTCGTCGGTGATCGGATAGCCGTACTGCACTCGTCCCGCTTGGTTCCAACGAGCGGATATCGCTCCCCACGCGGCGTACGCTGTGCCGATCTCTGGATGCCAGTAGATGAAGCCGTTTTGGAATGAGTTGAAGCGACCACCATATGGCGCGTTTGCCTCATCGCTGGTGAGCTGCCCCAACGGACTGCCGGGGCCTCCAAGAGCTATGTACTTTTCACCGATCTTGCCATAGACTTGAAAGGCGAAGACAGAAGTGGCGCAGAGCAACAGCAGGGCCATCATCCAAGTTAACCTTGCCGCTGCTGGGTGGTGTAACTTTGACACCCCGGTTTGTAGAAGTCTTTCACGCATAGCATCTCTCCTAGTTAAGGAGGTCCTTAAATACACTGCCCATCGTCTCTTGTTAAATCAATAACTTAGTTACCCATTTTGCGTTTTTATTTAAGGACCAAGTTAATAATAGTGAATATGATGAAGAGCTTCCTTTCTTCAGGCATGCCGGTCAATCTGTCGGTAGTGAGTCTGAGTCACAGTAACCGAATCAAACTCGAAGGCACGGGCTACGCCAAAGACCTTCCAGAATTATCCGATCGTCGAAATTAGGGATGCCTGTTAGTGCTCCCATTGCTGAATAGACATCTTGTTTGAGTTTATCGACCTTTGTTTGACGCAGGGCCGCCAAGCTACCGAGAACTGAGCTGCCAACAATGCCCTCAACGATCCCACGCAATGCTTCGAGGTCACCATTGTCGTGCTCCATTAGACTGGCAACGAAAATGGCATTATTCGGATCCAACAAATTGGCTGGTTGTCCATCGAGTCCCCAAAATGATTGAGAAAGGCCGGGGCGGAATGTGTTTCCTCGTCATCAACATCGTCAAAACCATAACGAGCGACCCCGAAAGCTGGATCGGGACGAGGAAACCAGCTACTGGAACCAAACATTGAGATTAACAAAAATGACAAGGGCATAACGGTTCGTTCGTTCCAATCTCATTTGTTCCTTCATGGCAGTGAATGTTCTTGAGATAGATTTGAATCATAGTTATATAGTTATATAGTTATATGTACCTCAATTAATGGAAGGAATATAGACTTCAGACAAATGTAAATTTCAGCCCATTATTGATTAAGTTATTAGGTTTCTGTTACTTCGGCATCTATTGTTTATATTTTTGATTAGATATCTATTCGTTCGATCACTATGCGCAAAATTACTGTCAACAGTAATTACCGTAAGCGCTCAATAAACCGCATCTAACAACTGGCTACTGGAAGTGGCAGAGTATTCCCATTTAAACCAATGAGGAATAACGCATGAGTTCACCTTTTTCAGAAACCGATCAGCACGTTGAGCCGATGCTCACGCCCACCCAGCAATTCTGGCTGGGCCATTGGCAACAGTGGCAGGCCTCTGGGCTGAGCATGGCAGCTTACGCCCGTGAGCAGGGCTTGTCGGTCAAATCCTTTTACTACTGGAGCAAACAAGTCCGTGCGCTGAAAGCCGATAAAAAGCCGGAGCCGGCACAGGCAGCGCATTATCGGTCGCCACAATTGGTTGTTCTCGGATACCGTCCAAGGCGCCAAAGCCAGCGCCAATCTGTACAGTCTGGTCGAAACCGCCAAACTGAACGGTCTGGAGCCTTACCGCTATCTGCACCATGTTTTTAAAGAACTGCCCAAGGCACAATCGTTGGAAGACATCGAGCAACTGCTGCCCTGGCAGGTCGACAAGGAACAGATTAACCAGGGCTGGGTGAAAAAAGTAGATGGGGTTTAATTCGCGCTTACAAAATACGGAGGTTCCGGAGGAAGCATCTCGGTGGCTTCTCTGAATTCCGCGGTTATCGAACTTGTCTTACACGAGGTTGGCCACAGCTTTGGACTGCTGGCGGATGAATATGAGGCCCAACCGCCCACTTGCAACAACACAGTGGAGCCATCCGAGGCAAACGCCACCCGCCAAACGAATAGAAATCAGATAAAATGGAACGCCGGGAGCGGACCTCCCACTGGCTGGATAGATCCTGCCACACCCGTTCCCACCACCTCGACCAATCCGGGAGTACCCGGGCTTTACCAAGGGGCAAAGTATTGCGGCACCGGATTATTCCGTCCTACCTTTAACTCCAAGATGCGGACACTTGGCCCTCCGTTTGAGCAAATCAATGAGGAGCAGCTCGTTAAACGGGTCTACAACTGGGTTTCTCCACTGGATTCCAGCACCCCGCAGCCTTCTGGCATAACTCTCAATCTTGGAGACAATCAGGCTTTCAAGGTCACCGTACCGACGCCTAATACGCACGCTTTATCAGTTACGTGGTACGTAGATAGATCGCAAGTAGCGACAGGCCTGACATTTACCTTCAATTCCGCAAGATTTGGGGCCGGCCCTCATACCGTCCAAGTCGTTGTGGACGATCCGACGCCTAAGGTAAGGAACGACCCCGCGGATGTGCTGAGGGAGGCGAGGACATGGAACATTACTGTCAATGCATCAGCGTTGAACTGCTTTGGCGTGCGTGCAACCATCGTTGGCACTAATGCCAATAACATCCTGCAGGGGACTCCAGGAAATGACATCATCGCCGGATTGGGCGGCAACGATGTTATTAACGGCAGAGGCGGTAACGATCGTATCTGCGGCGGCGCGGGCAATGATGTGCTCATAGGTCTGGATGGCAACGACTTCCTTGACGGAGGACCCGGAATCGATGTGCTTAACGGCGGTCCAGGCACTGACGTCTGCAATAATGGTGAAGCAATCGCCGCTTGCAGCCCATAAAAAGCGCGGATGAACGAACCGGAAATGGGGAGGGAATCTCTTGGAAATAACAACCATGCCTGATCATGTGAAGTGGGATGCGCCTTAATTGGCGCATCCGGCTAATCACGTCGCGTAAAATGTAAAGGCTGACTGCGAGCCCTTTTAGCTAAAAGGGCTGATTATTCACCACGAACACAATCCATGTCACACGGTTCGTAAAACAGCTGGCTTTTGCATTCACCGCAATAATAATATTCCGGCTCCTTGTGCTGGACATGGATGAACCCTCTTCTTGACCGGTCAATTTTCCAATCACCACTAACACCACTTTCAGAAACAAAAGTTCCGCTGGCATAGCAATTAGACGCCGTCAAATCATGCTCGTATTCTCTCAAAGTTGTTGAACGCGCCGATGTAAATTTTGCTCCGGAATGTTTAATCATTGGGTGAGTTCGCAGCCCGTGACGCAGTCCTCCAGGCCGAACGGCGAAAATGTCAGTGCTTGATCGTCTTAGTTTGGCACTTTTCTGTCCTTCATTAATTTAATAAACATATCAATCTGAATATAACTCGCTGCTGCAGCAGAGGCCGAGACAGTCAAAGCCTAGGCGATAGACCTGATCGAACCGCCAGCCAAAACTAAATAGCGCCCGTTTGGCTTCCAAAAATCAAAACCTGCCGGATTTTTTCATTACAGGACTTACGCAGTTCGCCTGTTCAACCGCCGAAACAAGTGGTTTTAAAACCTGTGTGGGGGCGACTTTAGTCGCCCCCACAGGCTTGCGTAAGTCCTGCATTATTAGTGTCACAGGTTTTTCATTGATTGGGCACAGTTTTCCCTTTTTGCGTCATTCGACTGTTAACCGGCGTCCAAATTTTTCCAGTGATCGGCACGCCAATAACTTTATAAAGTTATTTTATAACAAACACTTGAGATTATGGCTGGAAAAAATTGGAGGCTCATTTGCATCAAAAATTGGCAAAATCTCAACGCCTATTTGTAGATTGATCGCATTTTTTGATTTTTCTTTCGATTTACTATTGTTGACCTGCTGGTAGGCCTATAATGACGCCGAGATACACAGCCTCCCCGACTGGCACTCTGGTGTTCGATAAGTACACGGAAAAAATGTTAATCGTGATAGTCTGAGTATTAGAGAAAAAAGCAAGAAGAGGAGAATAAAAATGAAGCACGGCAAATTTTCAGGTAATCCAAAAACAGAGTGGCTTACCGATGATAATGGTACTGATAGAGATATGCGCTTGCTGGAGGATTTCTCTTACACGGATCTTGATGGCAAACTTTGGTTAGCGCCCGAAGGATCGGTAGTAAATGGTGCGAGCATTCCTAGGCCGCTGTGGTCGTCTGTCGGAAGCCCATACACAGATGACTATCGTAGAGCATCTGTAATTCATGATGTTGCATGTGGCACGCCAGGCGTTTCAAGGAAGGAAGCGGACGTTATGTTTTTTCATGCTTGTCAGGCTGGAGGCTGCTCGGAGGCTCAAGCACGGATTTTGTATGCAGGCGTACGTATCGGAGCATGGGCTTCAAGAAGTTTGCCAGATTGGACGATTTCGAGCGAGACGCTTCTATTTAACATGCCTCTCGATGTTCCTACTCTCGAAGAAAAATTTATGCAGGGCAAACTTTCAGATATCGCGGTAGAGATGAAGGAACTTCCTGAAGGAGCATCTGTTGAGCAGCTTGATGAGGCTATTGAGCGTCATCTTCAAATCTAAATATGGACTAAAAAATAAGGAATTGTTAATTAAGTATAGCATCCAATTCACCGTTCCATTTAAGCATCAGAAGCATGACGGAATATTTCAGCATGATCTTGCTTTTGCTATAGCATTTTGATTTTCGGCGCAGCCGGGCAAGAAAATGCCTGAATAAGCTGTTATAACCTTCTACGGTATAGGTTTCAGCTTTTGATTGCGTATGCAGTTCCTTCGGGACAAATTGTCCATAAGGACGCCAATAATCAGTTATGACCTGGGTTATTGGCTGGTCTTCAATGGCCTCCCATAACTTTCGGCCTGTTTCTGTGCCGCGGGAACCCACTTCGCAGTGGAGGAATCGTTTGCCATTTCGATCAACAGCCATCCAGATCCAGCAATAGTTTTTTTGGAACCAAAATAGGTATGCATTTCATCCATTTCGGCGACCTCAACGCCGGCGGTAGAGCGAATGGACTCAATGGACTCGCCATAGGCATTGATCCAGTTATAGACCGCCACATGGCTGCAGTTCAGGAATCGTCCAATGGACCGAAAACCCAAGCCTTCAAGGTAAAGCTGGAGCGCTTGCCGCTTAATGGCTGGATTGATGCCTCGGTAACTGACTGTATGTCTATAATCACAAGCCTTACAGCGGTAACGCTGCCTGCCTTTCGCCATCCCATCTTTAGTACAGCCTTCTGAGCTACATTTTGGACATCTAACCATGATCACTGACTCGCTAAAAATGAATTAGCTTAGCTCAAACCATACTAAATTAACAATGCCCACGTTATTTAAACATGTAAACAAATACATAAAGATCACTGATCTCTCACTGACCGGTTTTGGCACATAGTGGTTATTGACTAAGCAATGGAACCTTCCCGGACATCGGCTCGTCGAATGATGACCGATCATCAGTTACCCAATCACTTATCAGACATCCGGGCTTTGCTTGAGCACTGAGCGAAAGGTCAGCGGCGCCAAGCTAAGTGCGAAATAGACATTATTTGCGTCCGCATTTTGATATTAACTTGTCACTATGAACATCTTTGTCACTCGACACGAAGGATGCGTGACAGGGGGCACCAGATAGAAGGAGTCCGCGCAATGCTTCTCAGAACTGCATTCACGTTAACGATCGGCGCATTGGCCCAGTTGGCGCTGGCGTCACCAGCCGACGATGCGGTCCTGCAAGACAGGCCCATTGCTTACTTCACGATGGGCTCCCCTTTTCGGGTGCTTTGGGAGCCGGATCAGACTCGCTCCGGGTTTCGCGCCGTCCGCCACCCACGCGGCGGATTGCCGTGGACTGGGATGCCCAACGGCGACAGGGCGAGCGTCCTCAACGGCACGAACCAGTACCTCGAGGTCGCCTCACATCCACGCCTGTCCGTACCAACAACCGGAGCCCTCACGATCGAGGCCTGGATACGCCCCGACACCCTGCAGTTTCCTTCTCAGGAAGGCACCGGCTACGTGCACTGGGCGGGCAAGGGCGAACCGAACATGCAGGAATATGTGCTACGCATGTACTCGCTCTCGAACGACGAGTCGCGCCCGAACCGGCTCTCCGCTTACGCCTTCAATCTCTCGGGCGGATTCGGATCGGGATCTTACTTCCAAGATCCGGTCGTGCAGGGCGAGTGGATCCACGTCGCCGCGGTGATCAACACTAAAGCCATCTCGCCCACCTACCCGACCGGCTATGTGCGCATCTACAAGAACGGAGTCTTGCGTGATACGACGGGACTTGATCAGTTCGGCGTGGTACCGGGCGCCGGACCTGCGCCGTTTCGCATCGGAACACGTGACAAGCGCAGCTACTTCAAAGGAGCGATCGGCAAGTTCGCGATCTACGATTACGAGGTGCCGCCCTCACGGCTGCAAGCGCACGTGCGAGAGGTTGTTCAGTAAGTGGCCTCTGTCGATGAAGCTGATGGTAGAGATAGTCGTTGTTCGCCGATCAAACTAACCGGGTAATTGGCAATAACAATACTTCAGCTCGCTTGAGCTTTTTCTTGATGACTTTGTTATCCGCTCCAAGGCTGTACATGTGAAAAATGTCTTTGGCATTGCTTCAAAGATGTTCATAGAAAGCACAAAAAGTCATGCTGGCTTCATGCGATAGACCGCATCAACTCTAAATTTCTGGAGGGAGTATTGCGTATTGTTTTTTTAAAAGCTCAGATGAATTAAACTTTAAAAAATTATGCCAAGACTTACGCAAGCCTGTGGGGGCGACTGCACCTAAAGCACCTACTGTTGATAGTCTGCCTATATCTGGGCGACTAAAGTCGCCCCCACATTATTTTTAAAAAACAGCTTTTTTTCATTTTTAGATAGCCCAATCCCACCTTCAACCAATGGCACAAGAGCAAAATGCGTAAGTCCTGTCAAAATAGAAGCCTCTGTTCATTTGGTATCTGAGTGAATGAAAGACTTCTGGAATTTCGGAAATGACTTAAGAAAAAAAATTAGCTTTAGCGTCATGTCCATCAATGGACCTCTACGGGTGGTAGCGCTCAGTGAAATTTTGGCTAACCAGCGGTTCAGGCCGACGTTTACGCTTCCGCGCAACTGCGGGTTAACCTAAATGTTGAGAGAGCAATTTGTAACCTAAAGCAGCCGCTCGAAAATTTACATTGACCGGCAAGAAATGGCACATAGCTGACCTTCTCCTGAGCAGCGCGAGATATATCTCGCGCCAGATGATTCGGCTGAATTGGAAGTTCAATCAAACGTTTGAGGCGGGTTGAATAACCCGCCTCGCTGAGAATCAATCCGCTCAACCCTGCGCCAGATCCGCATTATGGTCGATGACATACATGAACCGGACCAGCGTCTCGCGCTCGGCGTGGTCCTTGAACCAGCCGTTCTCCGCCATACGGGCCTCGCACAGGAAGGCGTTGCCTTCGGCGGCGAAGTCAGGCTGGAGCGTTCGTGAAAATTCGTAGTTCTTGATCCAGTGGTTGCGGATGTTTGGCGTGAATTCGTGCTGAATGTAGCGGAACGACAGCGCCTGCAAAGCCTCGTCCATACGCGTATGGCCGGGCAGCAGGATCGTGTCGGGATCGCTGTCCTCTTTGGCCTGAAACGCCGCGATGATCATGCGGCCGCCGGGCCGCAGCTTGGCGTTGAGCTTGGCCAGCGTCTTGTTGTAATCGCCCATGAAATAAATGGAATCGATGGCCAGGATGACATCGTAATCGCCGCCGGGCAGCTCATCCTGAATCAGATCCGCGCACCGGAAATTCAGCGTGGCGGCCTTGTCCTGGGTTCTGGCCTGCGCCTGGGCAATGGCGATATCCGCATAATCGAGGCCCAGGATGTTGCAGCCAGCTTTTTCGTGGAGATGCTCTGTGATGTGGCCGTTGGAGCAGCCGATTTCCAGCACTTTCTCGCCGGTCTTGAGCAGCGAGGCCAGAAAATCCATCTCCTCGACATCCATCATGCCGTGCTGGCACAGGTCCCTGCCATAAACGGCCTCGCAGAAGCGCGAGTGCGCCTGACTTTCGGCTGCGCGCCGGAAATATTCGTTGTACCAGGCCTTCGAAAACATTTCCGCCTGGCCCATGTCGGCCGTGTGGTTCATCAGTTCGTTCATACTCTGTTCCATACTCGCCTTTTACCCCCATTGGTTAATAAATCATTATTTTCTAATATATCATCTGGACCGCTTTCTGAATAGGTCCGTATTTCAAGCTTAGAATTGGAAAAACGGCCACTCGGGATCGAGCCCGAGCAGGATCTGTCCGACAGACTCCAGCTTGCTGGCATTCAGAAAGCCGTGCTGCGTGATGACGTGAATGTCGCGGAAGTGCCGCTCAAAGGCATACTCCTCGCGGATACCCGAAGCGCCGGCGATCTCGTGAATGAGGCTCACGGCCTTCGCGCATTCGAGCGTGGCATGCGTCATGGCCAGCTGCATCCGGCCTTTCAATGCCACAGTGATGGGCCTGCCGGCGACAGCATCCTGCCAGGCTTCTTCAAAGGTGCTGAAGAAAAAGGCGCGGCTGGCGCCGAGCTTGGCTTCGGCCTGCGCGAGCTGCGATTGCACGACGCCGTAATCCTTGAGCGTTTTCGTGCCATAGGCCGGCGTCTTGTTGATGATGAGTTCTATCGCTTCATCGATGGCCGCACGCGTGATGCCGAGCGCCGGCGCGACGAGCGCCGCAATCGCCGGCCAGACCGTCAGCCGGTAAAGCGGGCCTTGATAGGCGCTGCCCGGCTTTTCCAGCGGCCCCCACGGCGCGGCCCAGTGCTCGGGGATGAATGCGTCCCGCATCTCGACGTCATGGCTGCCGCTGCCGCGCATGCCCATCGTGTTCCAGTTGTCGACAATCTCGGCCTCGGCTGCGGGAACTGCGATCAACCGCATCTCGGGCACGCCATTGGCATCCAGGCGCAGCTTGTCGCCGTCATAAATATTGGCAAAGCCGATAAATGCCGTGGCATGGTGCGCGCCGCTCACGAACGACGTGCGTCCTGAGATGCGATAGCCGCCCGCGACCGGAACGGCTTTGCGCGCGGGATTGAAAGCGCCGACCGGAACCGCGTCGACATTGAAAATCTCCTGCGCGGCCTGGTCACTGAACCAGGGCGCGAACATATCGTGTGCGACGGCGATTTGCAGGTTCCAGCCCGCCGCGCTGTCGATGCGTGAAACGCCCTCGATAATGCGTAAACCGGAAACTGGATCAAGCTCAAAGCCGCCGAACGCCTTCGGCCGCCACAGCCGGTAAAGTCCTGCCTGGTGCATTGCCTTGGCTACGGGCGCGGCCAGCTTCCGGTTGCGCTCGGCCTCAGGCGCATGCTCCCGGATGATCGGCTCGATTTCTCGCACGGTTCTTAAAAGGGTATCGGTTGTGGACATAAAGTCTCCTTTGTTTGCATCGCTATCGAATTCAGGCGCCAGGCGCGAAACTCATCGCCTGTCGAAATCGGATTATAACGCACAAAAACCATAATTTAATTATGGAAATATCGTAAACTTCATGGCACAAGACTTCTGGCGTTCTTGTTCAAAAGGCAGTCGTTTGGCTTCAGATGATTGTCTATATAAAACTTCGGGATCTGGTTTCTCAATGCGGACATGTGGCGGCAATGCTTGCTGAAATGCGCTCTCGATGATCTGGATACTTTGTTGCCCGATATCGACGCTTTGAGGTGTTCGGCTTCGGTATGTCCGAAAACCGTGAAGAGACGTTGTTGAATCTGAGGAGAGTAAAAGGGCTTCAGCCGTGGCTAAAGCCCTTGCCCGGCCGGTTATTCCTGCGTGTCGTTAACCAAGTCGTAGGTGATGTCCGGATTGAAGCCCATCGGCCAGTAGATGAGGGCCGCCGGTGGCCAGAAGATGGAAACGGTGCGGAATTTGGCTCTCAACTTGCCTTCCTTGACGGTCTGGCCGTCCTGCTCCAGGCGGTAGGGGATGCCGCCGCCGGGCGGCATGCCTGCCGCAGTCCAGAAGAAAGGCTTGGTTGTGACTTCGCCGTTGGCCTTGATATCTACCGGCTCCGGCCGTTTATAAACATACAGTTGCGATCCTTCCGGCACCTTGAAATGGCCCGTTGTCGTACAGCCCGTTACGGCTGTCGCTAACGCTAGAACCCCACAAATTTTTCTTATCATTTTTATTTCTTCCTCTATGCTACGCGTTTGAAAATCAGAGACGTATTTATACCACCAAAAGCGAAATTATTGCTCATGATGTGTTCGCATTCCAGAATCCGGATATCGCCTGTTATGTAATCAAGCTCCGCGCATTTGGGATCGATGTGGTCCAGATTGGCGGTGGGATGGAACCAGCCCTCGTTCATCATCCGGATGGCCGTCCAGGCTTCCAGCGCGCCGCAGGCGCCCAGCGTATGGCCCGTGTAGCTTTTCATGGCGCTGATCGACGTGCGCGAGCCGAACACGGCCGCCGTGGCATGGCTTTCGGCGACGTCGCCGTGATCGGTCGCCGTGCCGTGCGCGCTGATGTAGCCGATGTCGGCCGCTTCAAGCCCCGCATCCTGCAGCGCCAGACGCATGGCGATCTGCATGCTCTCGCTGTTGGGCTGCGTGACGTGCAGGCCGTCCGAGTTGGTGCCGAAGCCGGCCACCTCGGCGTAAATATGCGCACCGCGCGCCAGCGCATGCTCGCGCTCTTCCAGAATCAAGGTGCCGGCGCCCTCGCCGATGACCAGCCCGTCGCGGTCGCGGTCGAAAGGCCGGGGCCTTCTGTGCGGCTCGTCGTTGCGGATGCAGGTCGCGAACAGCGTGTCGAACACGGCCGCTTCAGAGGCCGAAAGCTCCTCGGCGCCGCCGGCCACCATCACGGTCTGGTAGCCGTGCCTGATCGCCTCATAGGCATAGCCTATGCCCTGGCTGCCCGAGGTGCAGGCGCTGGAAGTCGTATAAACACGGCCGTTGATGCCGAAAAACAGGCCGATATTGACCGGCGCCGTATGCCCCATCATGCGGATATAGGAGGTGGCGTTGAGGCCGTCGACGGCATGATTGATCAGCATATTGCCGAATTCGGCCACCGCCTCGAGGCTGCCGGCCGAACTGCCATAGGCAATGCCCGTCTGTCCGCTGCTCAGGCAAGGATCGCCTAAAAGTCCGGCATCGGCCAGCGCCAGTTCGGTCGCGTAAACGGCCAGCAGGGCGATGCGGCCCATGCTGCGCGTCTGCTTTCTCGTATAATGCGCCGGCTTCGTGAAATCGGCCGGCGCGCCGAGCCGCGTATTCAAGCCCCGGTATTTTTCCCAGTCCGCCATATAGCGGATGCCGGTAGATTGGGCTTTCAGCCGCGCCGCGACCTGCGGCCAATCGTTGCCTATCGGCGATATGCCGGCCATGCCGGTCACAACGACTCGCCTCATCAGCACAGGCCTCCGTTCACGGAAATGACCTGGCGCGTGATGTAGCCGGCATCGTCCGACATCAGGAAAGCCACGGCCGCTGCCACTTCGCGCGGATTGCCGACGCGCCGCGCCGGCACTATTTTTTTGATCTCGTCGAGCGGCAGTTCGCTGACCATCTCGGTATCGATCAGGCCCGGCGCCACGCAGTTGACGGTAATGTCGCGCTTGGCCAGTTCCAGCGCCAGCGCTTTCGTGGCGCCTATGATGCCGGCCTTGGCCGCGCTGTAGTTGACTTGTCCGCGATTGCCGATCAGCCCCGACACTGATGACAGCGTCACGATGCGGCCCGGCTTGCGGCGCCTGACCATGGGCATGATCACGGGATGCAGGACGTTGTAGAAGCCGTCCAGATTGGTGTGCACGACGCTGTCCCACTGCATGCCGGTCAGCGACGGAAAGGCGTTGTCGGCCGTGATGCCGGCGTTGCAGACCACACCGAAGTAAGCGCCGAAGGCCTCGATATCGGCGTTGATTTGCTCGGCGCATTGCGCCCGGTCGGCGATGTCGAATTGCAGAATGCGGGCAGTCCGGCCCAGCCGCTCGATGTCGCCTGCTACGGCCTCGGCCTCGGCGCGCCGGCTGCGGCAGTGCAGCACCAGATCGAAGCCGCGCTCGGCCAGATACAGGGCAATGGCTTTGCCGATGCCGCGGCTGGAGCCTGTTACTAAAATCGTTTTATTCATAACTCTGTGTCATTAAGCGGAGGTTGATAAACATTCAGATTGGCGCTGATTTCGATGCCCTCGCCCAGAATCCGGCATTCGAAAGCGCCCAGCCTGTCGTCCTGCATGATTTTCTCGACGCGCACCGTCAAAGCGGTGCCGACCTTGAATTCGGCTGCGTTGCCGCTGTAACGCCGCGTGCCCAGCAGGAAGCCGAGCCTGATCGGCTCGCCGGCGAGCCTGGCTTTCATGCCGGCATAGGCGCCGATGGTCTGCGCCATGTATTCGATGCCGACCCAGGCCGGTACGGTTTTATCGTCGCCGAACAGGCCGCTGCGTACGACCAGTTCGGCCGACAGGCTGTTATCGTCAAAGGCAATCACGCGGTCCAGCAGTATCATCGGGCCGGTATGCGGGATCAGTTCGGCAATAGCGGGAAAATCGTTCATAAGGCTATGAAAGTTGTAGGGTACGCAGCGCGTACCATCCCGGATTCATGATGGACCGGCAGATGTTGAAAAAGGTATGCAATGCATACCCTACAAAGCTTCGTGTCCTTTGTGGCAAATCTATTTATGCCGTGTTCTTTAATTCTTCCATCACCGATCATGCTCTACCTACCACTATCGATAGATTGTTGCCGCCGAACGCGAACGAATTGCTCTGGCAGGTGTCGATGCGCCGCCCCAGGCGCTCGCCTTTTCTTACCAGATGCAGCGGCGCCAGCTCGGGATCGGGCTCATCGCCGCTGACATTGGGGATCAGGGTGTCTTCGCTGCCGCCGGTCAGCAGCAGCCAGCAGAAACCCAGCTCCAGCGCGGCCGCCGCGCCCAGGGTATGGCCGGTCATGCCCTTGCTGGAACTGACCGCCAGAGCCGGCCCGAACACGGCGTTGACGGCCGCGCTTTCCATGGCATCGTTCAATACCGTGGCAGTGCCGTGCAGGTTCAGGTAATCGATTTGATCGGGCGTCTTGCCGGCATCGGCCAGGGCCAGCTGCATGGCTTTGATCACGGCCTTGCCGGCCGGGTCCGGCGCCGAAAAGTGGTAGGCGTCGCTGGTCGCGCCGATGCCCAGCAAGGCGACGGGGCCGGGCTGCCGGCTCAGCACGAACAGGCTGGCCGCCTCGCCGATGTTGATGCCGTCGCGGCGCCGGCCGAACGGCTTGCAGTGGCCGGCGCTGATCGATTCAAGCGCGGCAAAGCCGTTGATGGTCAGGCCGCACAGGCTGTCGGCGCCGCCGACGATGACCGCATCGCAAAGGCCCAGATTGAGCAGTCGGCGCGCCGAAGCAAACGCTTTGCCGCTGGACGAGCAGGCTGTGGAGATCGTATAGGCAGGCCCGGCCAGGTTCAGATAAGCAGTCAGAAAGTCGGCGCCGGCGCCCATTTGCTGCTGCTTGTAGTGGAACCGGTCGGGCAGGGCGCCGGCTTGCGTCACCGAAGCCAGTGCCTGTTCGGTGCTTAGTACGCCCGACGTACTGGTGCCGATGACGACGCCGATGCGGTCGCGCCCGAGCGATGCGGTCATCGCATCGACGGTCGGCCGGATTTGTTCCAGCGCGGCCAGCAGCAATTGATTGTTGCGGCACTGGTAAACGCTGTATTCAGGCGGGATCTCGGGCAATTCGCTGCCAATGCGGCCCACGATGGTCTCGCGCCCGGGACTGAACCGATCGGTCATCACCAGCCCCGAGCGGTCGCCTGCCACGAGCCGCCTGCCGACCTCGGCTTTGGAACCGCCGAGCGCGCACAAGAGGCCTAAATCATTCAGGTAAAACGTCATAACTGAGAGTCTTGATGTTCAAGCGATAATGGTATTGATGATTGGTCAGCTCGACGTCCCGGGGCCATGCGGCATCGGGCGACAAATAGCGGACTTCAGCCTTCTTATCATCCTGATGATATAAAATCCGGCCGTTCGGGCCGGCCTCCAGCCGCCAGCCGGCCGGCAGTATTTTTTCCAGGCCGGCGACGGGCCAGTAGACCAGCTGCAGATCGGCGATCATGAATTCCGGCGCCACGGCATCGGGCAGCAGCGGGCTTTTGTCGGACGTCAGGGTATGGCCGTCGTAGCTTAAGTTGAACAGGCTCAGCCCTTCGTTCGTCAGACCGGCCATGGCGATATGCCGGTCATCCAGTTCCAGCACGCAAACCAGGGTTTCCTGCCTGTCCGTCCAGGTGGCCGTCAATTGCTGCACGACATGCCGCGCCGGCCCTGTCGGCGGCGCAATCGGCAGCGCGACAGGTTCTCCTGCAATTTCTTTGTGTTGCAGCGCCGAGCAGCCCGTCAACAAGGTCAGCATCATGAAAAAAACAGCCATAAAAACGGGCGGCCTGCCGGTCGCTGCGTCAATCAATCCGGTCATTCCTTGTCGCTGCGGCAAAATGCCGCCAGCGTATCGAGCCTTGAACGGGCATTTTTGACGTAAGGGTTGTTTTCGTCCCAGGCATAGCCGGCCAGTATCGAACTGATCATCGCTTTGACTTCAGGCCGCTGTTTGTCGTGAAAGATCACATCCTGAAACCGGCCGTCGTACCAGGCGTCGACGAACACGCGGAAGGTGTCGACGCCGCGCTGCAAGGGGCTCGCGTAATCGGACTGCCAGTCGACCGCTTCACCGTTGAACTGGCGCTCCAAAGCCGCGGCGGCCAGGCTGGCCGATTTCATGGCGATCGTGACGCCGGACGAAAACACCGGATCCAGGAATTCGCCGGCATTGCCCAGCAGGGCATAGCCCTTGCCGTACAGGCTTTTGACATTGGCCGAATAGCCGGTAATGGTGTTCACGGCGCTGTCGAATTCGGCCTTGCCCAGCAGTGCCGTCAAGCTCGGGTCCTGGCCCACGACCTGCCGCAATGCCGCCTTGTTGTCAGCGGGCAGCGCATCAAAGAATTCCTGCCGGGCCACGACGCCCAGGCTGCTGCGGCCGTTGCTGAACGGTATCAGCCAGAACCAGACGTCTTCATGGTCGGGATGCACGGTAATGCGGATCTTGTTCCGGTCGAAGCGCGCATCGGCGTCGATGCGGTCCTCGATATGCGTGAACAACGCCTGCCGGACCGGAAAGCCCGAAGGCGATTCCAGATCCAGCAGTCTTGGCAATATGCGGCCGAAACCGCTGGCGTCGAGCACGAAATCGGCTTCACAGGTCGACAATTCGCCCGACGCATCGCGCACGGTCAGCTTCGGCTTGTCGGCCGAGAAATCGGCCTCCAAGACCTCCTGCTGCCAACGGATTTCGACGCCCATGCGCTCGGCTTCCTGCGCCAGCAGCATGTCGAATGCCCCGCGCTGTACCTGGAAGGTGGTGCCGATGCCGGCGGTAAACTTGTCTTCGAAGGAAAAATCGGTGTATTTGCAGCCGCGCACGAACGAGGCGCCGTCCTTGTATTGAAATCCGGCATTAATGACGGCTTCCAGCATGCCGGCTTCCTTGATGAATTCCATGCATTGCGGCAACAGGCTTTCACCGATGCTGAAGCGCGGGAACAGATTGCGCTCCAGAATCGTGACGCGATAGCCTTTGTTTGTCAGCAAGGCTCCGGCGATGCTGCCCGAAGGCCCGGCGCCGATAATGATGACGTGGTGAGGATGGCTGTTTTGAATATTGGCGCCTTGTTGCTGACTTGCTGCTGATGACATGGTTAAATGCCTACGACCTGATAAAAAATGCTAATTATATCAGAATAGGTCCGGCGAAATCAGGGTCATCGATTGCTTGTCCGGCCTGAATGGCTTCGTCTCTTTTTCTCTCAGCCGTCAATCATTGGCGCGGCGCAGGCCGCAGCTCCCATCGATAAAAACCGATTTTCCGCAATCGTCGCATGAAAAACGGCCGCTGTTTAAAATCCACTTTATGACGTTGACTGACCATTAATTATATAATGGCCAGTTACAGTTATTATTCTAAAAATTAAGGCTCTTTAATATGGATTTAGCGTATATCGTTTCGGGCTTGCTGGTCGGAACTTTAGTCGGATTGACCGGCGTGGGAGGCGGCTCGTTGATGACGCCGCTGCTGGTTTTCCTGTTTGATTTTGCCCCGAAAACGGCGATCGGCACGGATTTGTTGTTCGCGGCCATTACCAAAACCGGCGGCGTGCTGGTTCATCACAACAAGCATCAGTCGGTCGAATGGAAAATCGTCGGGCTTCTGGCATTAGGCAGTCTGCCGGCCTCGCTGACGGTTGTTTATTTGCTGACCTATGTGATGGAAAAGAATGACGGCGTCACGCAACTGATGACCACGACATTGGGAGTGACGCTGATTTTAACGGCCATGTCACTGATTTTCCGCAGCGTTTTTACCCGCAAAAGCCATGAAATTGCATTGCAGCGCAAGACGCACCATGAGCGCTTCGGACGCTGGCAGAGCCCTCTCACAGTCCTGACCGGCATCGTTCTGGGTTCACTGGTCACGCTGACTTCGGTAGGCGCGGGCGCGCTGGGCACGGTGACTTTATTATTCCTGTATCCGCGCCTGGCGACCGTGCGCATCGTCGGCACCGACCTGGCGCACGCGATTCCGCTGACGGCCGTCGCAGGGCTCGGGCATATGCACATGGGCAATGTGGATCTGGTATTGCTGGGCAGCCTGCTGGTCGGCTCCCTGCCCGGCATTTACGTCGGCAGCTATTTCAGCGCCAAAATTCCGGAAAAGGTACTGAGACCCATGTTGGCGAGCCTTTTGATATTAATTGGCCTAAAATTCGTCTTGTAAGACGAGACGAGCGCGAAGCGAGCGGCACCGCCGCTCTCCGAACAGGCTGCCCGCGCTTTAGGGCATGAGATATCGCCTCAACTTTTTCCGGTCCAGTATTTCCATTTGGCAACCGCGAACTTGCGCACTTCCTCCAGCAACAGCATCGCCAGCGCAAACGGCAGGATGAATAGCCACACATCAGGCGCCAGCGGCAACGTGCCGAATATCAAATTGCCCCAGGCTGTGTAGTCGATAATGACGACCAGCGCGATTTCCAGGACGATGCCCCAGAGAATGATCCGGTTGTCGAAGGCGGGCGCGCTGAATACACTGCGCCCCGGCGTCTTGCAGAGAAACACGTTGACGATTTGCATGACGATGATGGCGCTGAAGCAGGCGGTCGTGGCCTTAAGGTACAAGGGATCCTGGCTGTCCCGCCCTTCACCCCACTGCCAGCCGCCGCTGTACAGCACATAGCAATAAGCCGACATGGCGGCAATCGCTTCCATTACCCCTAGAAAAAGATAAGCGCGGGTTAACAGACGCCAGTCCAGCAGTCTTTCCCTGCGCGGGCGCGGCGGCTTGGCCATGTTGCCCGGCTCGGGCCTTGCCGCGCCCAGTCCCAGGGCCGGCAGCATGTCCGTTCCGAGATCGACGGCCAGGATCTGGATGATGGTCAGAGGCAATGGGATCTTGAGCAGCGCAAAGGCCAGATAGGGTACGACCTCGGGAATGTTGGAGGTCAGGATATAGGTGAGGAATTTGCGGATATTCTCATAAACGGTACGCCCCTCCTCGATGGCTGCGACAATACTGGCGAAATTGTCGTCGAGCAGGACCATATCGGCAGCCTCCTTGGCCACGTCCGTGCCGGCCACGCCCATTGCGATGCCGATATCCGCGGTTTTCAGAGCCGGCGCATCATTGACGCCGTCGCCCGTGACTGCGACGACGTGTTTTTTCTTCTTCAGTGCCGTGACGATGCGCATTTTCTGGTCGGCCCCGACCCGCGCGAAAATGAGGTCCGGCGCATCCAGGACCAGGCGCAGCTGGATGTCGGACAGTCTATGCAACTGTTCGCCGGTAATCACGATTGGGTTGTCAGTCTGAATTTGGCCAATCTGCCGGCCTATCGCCTGCGCCGTATGCGGATGATCACCCGTTATCATGATGACCTTGATGCCGGCGGCCCGGCACTTACTTATAGCGGCCGGCACCTCGGGCCTGGGCGGGTCTTCCAGCCCGACCAGCCCAGCGAGGATCAGGTCCTTCTCCTGCGCCGGCGCATTGTGGCTGTCCTCCAGCATCCGCCATGCGAACGCCAGTACGCGCAGCCCTCTGCCCGCCATATCTTCCTGCGCATTCAGATACTCTTGCCGGGCATCCTGCGTCATCGGTACGGTCCCTGCTGCTGTCTGTATTTGCGTGCATAGCGGCAGCAGCGCTTCCAGAGCACCTTTGCAATACAGCACGATGCCGGACGGCGTATGATGGATTGTGGACAGGCGCTTGCGATCGGTATCGAACGGTACTTCATTGATCTTGGGATAGCCGCGCACCTCACCCAGGCAAGTCTTGGCCATACGCACCAGCGCGATTTCCATGGGGTCGCCCATTAATTGCCACTTGCCGTTGAGCAGCGTTTCCTTCAGGTTATGGCACAGCAGCGCATCTTCGAAGAGCCGGCGGTGCGCATGCGCCAGTTCCGGCTGCCGCTGTACTGCTGTCGGCGTCAACATCTGCCCGTCCAGATAGAGCGCGTTGACTGCCATGCGGTTCTCGGTCAGCGTGCCGGTCTTGTCGGTACAGATCACGGTCGCCGAGCCTAATGCCTCCACGGAAGGCAGGTGCCGGATCAGGGCATTGCGCCTGGCCATGCGCTGCGTAGCCATAGCCAGCGACAACGTGACTGTCGGCAGCAGGCCCTCCGGCACGTTGGCAACGATAATGCCTATCGCAAAAATGAAGTTGTCCCAGAACGACATGTGCATGCTGTGCCCGATCAGGAAAAACACCAGGCCCAGCGTGACGGCCAGAATTGCGATCAGACGGCTCAGGCGCACGATCTCGCGCTGTAGCGGCGAGCGAGTTTTGCTCGCGGTCTGGGTCAGATGGGCGATTTTGCCGAATTCGGTATGCATGCCGGTCGCAAACACCAGGGCCCGACCCTCGCCCGAAACGACCGACGTACCGGCCAGCAATGTATTGCGGCTATGCTCCAGACGTTCTTCGGAAGAAGGCAGGGCATCGCGCGCCTGCGGTCGTGATTCGCCGGTCACGGTGGCGTTATTGACGCGCAGCGAGAACGCTTCCAGCAGGCGGCAATCCGCCGGCACGTTATCGCCTTCCTGCAATAAAATGACGTCGCCCGGCACCAGGTCAGCCGCGAAAATCAATCCGACCTTGCCGTCCCTGATCACCTTGACATGCTGAGGCAGCAGTTTCTGCAGCGCGGCGATGGCGCGTTCAGCGCGGTACTGCTGCCAGAAAGAGAACAAGCCATTGATAACGATAACGCCCAGGATGGCATAGCCCAGCATGGCCATGCCCTCGCCCGGATGCCGGGATTCGGCGAAAAACGCCAGCCCCGCCGCAATCCAGAGAATCAGCGCAAAAAAATGTACAAACTCCCGGATAAAGCTCAGCCACAGCGGCTCGCCCTGCACCTGTTCGACGCGATTGGGGCCGTATTCGCGCAAACGGTTTTCAACTTGTGCCGCCAACAGTCCTTCATGATGACTGTGGAGGCTGGCAAGTGCTTCATCGATACTGAACTGATGTATTTTCATGGCGGTTCCCAAGCACGATGTTCCTATCGAACAGAGGCTTATGAGCGCTGATCAGTTCCCGGCGGTTGCGGATCGCCCTTATCGTGTCTGTTTACCCACCAGCGGCGCCAGCAGCAAGGCCGTCAGAATGCCGGCCGCGACGGTAAAGCCGAAGGCGTGGACGATGGCTGTGGAGCTGACGGCCAGCAGACCGAAAGACAGCAGCGTCGTGATGGCCGACAGCGTGACGGCCAGCGAGGTGCTGGAGCGTTCATCTTCGGCCAGAAAGAAGAAGATGCCGTAGTCCACGCCTATGCCCAGCACCAGCAGCAGCGCGAACAGGTTGAACAGGCTGAACAGCTGGTCAAACCAGCCCAGCATGGACAGGGAAACGGCCGTCGCGAAAACAGGCACGGAAATGATCATCAGCGCATTGCGCCAGCCGAATTTGAGCCCCAATCCTATCATTACAATGCCGTAGGCAGCGATCAGCAGGGTGCTGGCGCTGGTGCGGTAGCGCTCGAACAGCGACGAAAGCTGGGTCGCCTGGTCCACCCAGCGTACGCCCTGCAAGTCGTTCAGCTGCGACAGGGCCGCCAGGTTCTTGATGCCGGTTAATGATACGGTGCTCACGCAGCGGTTGGCATCGCAGCCCAGCCAGTGCATTTTCCGGGCTTCATCGGCGCTGTCCAGCCATTCGGCCAGGCTGATGCGGCTGTTTTCGGCGGCTTTAAACCGCTGCTGTTCTGCGGCAATGGCCTGCTCGTCAAAGCCCAGCTCCGCCATGTAGCGTCTCAGCAGACCGGCCTCATAGAACGTCCGCTTCAGCAGATGATAATTGTCGCGCTGCGTGTCCGGATCGGGCCAGTAGCGGCTGAGTCCGTCGTAAGTCTCCATTGCGCCCTGCTGTTTCAGGGTTTCAAGACGCGCCAGCAACGCCTGCTCGTTCCGATGCCAGTCCTGCGGGTCTTTTCCGGACACCAGAAAAAACTGGCTGTCGGCTCTCACAGGCAGCAACTGCCGGATCTTCTGATCGGCCGCCAGGCGTTCGGTGGAGGCCGACTGCAACAGGCGCACATCATCGCGCGGCGTCAGCTGCCAGAGTCCGCCCGCAACCGCCACGATCACAACAGGCGCGATCCAGATCCAGTTCCTCAGCAGCCAGGCCGGCCAGTGCTGTTGCCAATAATTCGTCAGCCGCAGCATGGCCGGCTTGTGCGCAGGCTTGAAGCCCGTCAGCAGCAGCGGGAACAGCAGGACCACGGTGGCCCAGGCGCTGATCAGGCCGATGACCGAGAAAAACGCGATCTCCTGCAGGAGCGGAAACGGCGCGACGCCCAGGCTGGCGTAACTGACCAGGCTGGTTCCCAGGTCCAACGTGATGCCCAGCAGGATGTACTGCAATCCCTTGGCAGGCGTCCAGTTTTCCGAACTGAAGCTGCTGCAGAAATAATGCAGCGCATAGTCGATGCCGACGCCGATCAGGCTGGCGCCGAACACCAGCGTCAGGATATGGATCTTGCCGAACACCATGATGCTGACGACCAGCGCCGCAAACGTGCTGGCCGCTATCCCTAAACAGGACAGCAGCAGCGGCCGGGCGCTGCGGAAGGTCAGCAGCAACAGCAGGATGCCGAGCGTGGAGCCGATACTGACGATGGCGATCTCGCGCTGCGCGCTGTGCGAGCCCTCGGCCGTGAACAGCGGCATGCCGGTCGCGAGCAGTTCGCCGCCGGCCGCCTCGATCCGGCCTTGCGCGCCGTTCATGAGCTCCCGTAATACATCCAGATTGTCCAGATGCAGCTTGTTGTCGGCCATGTCAGCGATCAGTAGCGCCCAGAAGCGGCCGCCGTCCTGCACGAGCACCACACCCTGCTCCAGCGTGAACCGTCCCGGATTTTGGGCGGTGAAATAGCGGCTGAACAACAGCAGCGGGTCGCGTTCGAGATTCGCCGCCTCCAGTTGCCCGAGCGGGCTGTAGAGCATTTCCAGGTTGCGGCCGATCAGCGCCTCGGGCTGGGCCAGCAGCATGCCGCGCGTCTGCGCATCAAGCAGTTGGTAACGGTAGGCGAACAGTTGCTGGTAGCGTTTGGCAAAGTCCTGCTGATCCACCTGCAGCCGAATGTCCTTGAACAGGCCGCTTTGCTTGAACCGTTCCTTAAGCTGGCCGGCATAGGCGATCGCTTGCGGCGCCGAACCCGCGCCGGTCAGGCAGATGATCTTGCCGTTGATAAGTTCGTTATGCCGGCGTACGGCTTGGGCGATTTCAGGCTGCTGCTCGGTGGCCGGCAACAGCGCCAGGAACCCTGTTTCCAGCCAGTCTGCCGTCAGTACGCGGCTGCCGGCGATGCCCAGCGCCAGCAAGCCCAGCAGCCAGACGAATGCGGCTATCCTAGGGCGATAAATGCGCAAAATCGGCTTCTTCTCCGGCGGTTAAGCGTTCGGGATGAATGATGTTTTGAAAGTGCAATATGCTGCTGTTGCCGTTGCTCTCGAAGATTTCCAGCTCGCGCAGTTCATGATCGCCGGACAATTGCATCCGGCTGATGACTTTCTTCATCATCTCGTCCTTGGGCACAAGGCTGACCTGCCAGGCTATCTTTCTGACCGTTCCGTTGATGTCGAACGCCGTAGACAGTTGTGACAGGTCCGCGCCCAGCATGGCCTGGAACACCTTGCCGAACGCCGCCGGAACGGGTTGCTCACCGTGCTCCGTCCACAGGCGAGTGTCGCTGATCAGCAGCAGCGACGGCACGGGCGACAGCGTTTTCCAGGCGATGCCGCGGCTTTTATGGTAAATGAACGTGCCGTTCGAAATCAGCGGCTTGCGCAATACTTTCAGCTGCTTGGTCTGCTCGAAGGCGCCGCGCGTAATCGTGGCTTTGGTCAGACGGGCATTAATTTGATCGAGCAGCTCATCGGCCATGCAGACATTGACCGTTAACAGAAACAGCACCAGGGCCTTTAAATAAATCACGAAACCTCCATGCCCAGCTTCTCAAGCAGAATGCCCGGCGATTCAAAACACATTTCATTTCTGGCCAGATTGACGGCCACTTGAATGCTGTAGCCTTTGGTCAGCCTGTCGCCGGTTTCCTTGTCGACGATCAGATAATTGATTTTCAGCCGGTTTTCCCATTCGACAATCTCCGCTTTTACGGTGATGACCTGTTCGAAAGCGGCCGGCTTAATATAACGCATGCGCAGATCGATCACGGGCCACGAATAGCCCGAATCGCGCATCTGCCGGTAGTTGTAGCCGATCTTATCCAGCAGGGCGCAGCGCGCGATCTCGAAATACCTGACGTAATGGCCGTGCCAGACGATTTCCATCATGTCGACGTCGTGGAAGGGGATTTTCAGGTCGATAGCGGTTTGGTGGATTGGATCAGTCATGCCGGTCTATCCAGCGGCTCGAGCAAATCCTGAAATTTATGGTTAGTCATTTACTGTTCTTTGTTTTCTGCCAGATCGACAATGTAACCATTATCTGATAGCAACATCAATACTTCTGGTTTTTATTGACGAGTAATCAAGATAGGAATGGTTTACAAGGATGAGGCTATGAAAGAGGTATCTAAACTCATGCTTATTTTTGGCAATACATAAATATAAAACCAGCATATTAAATGCATCATCACAATAATCCAAAAAACTACTTGGAACGAGACTTTTTTATTTTTATGCCGTATCCATTTTTGCGTTATTAAAGCCCCCGGCCATCCACCAAGCAGTTCTAGCAGATGTAATGTCGCTTCCGGTGTTCGCCATTCGTTTTTATGGGCTTTTGTCTTGTCTCTGGCGTAAACTAAAAATGTCAATAAACTCATGACTAGATACACAACAAAAGGAAGAATATTGTGCTGCTCCATTGTGAGCCAAGCTGAAAATACAAAAGGCGTTAGCGCAATCAGAACAAATGGTATTTCTAGCCCTGGCTTGCTCTTTTCTGGCACCTTATTGCGCAGGATGGTTTTAGGGCGGACCAGCTGAATGGCAGGCTGACCTTTAATATAAGCATCATACGCTCTAATTCTACCATCTTTATCATACATGAGCTTATAGTTAACGCTGTCGCCGACTTTAGGTTCATAACCATAATGCTTGATATCCCGGATATGAATGAAAATATCGCTCTCAGAAGCGGCAGATTTAACAAAGCCAAATCCCCTGTCTTGTTTCCAGGATGTGATGACGCCTTCATAAGTTTGCATGAATACTTTTTGTATGTTTTAAGTTCTATATGATGCAGTATGTTAAATCTATTGTACTCAGTTTTTATCATCGTTCCCATGCTCCGACGTGGGAATGCCGCTCAGGACGCTCTAGCGTCAACTAAAAAAGTTCACCCATGGGCAGAAGCCGTTACTTTATTACCGAACCCGATAAGCCGCATTTTTTAACCTGTACGGTGCTGGAATGGCTGCCGGTTTTCACCCGCCCGGAAACCGTGCAAATCGTGCTCGACTGCTGGCGCTACCAACGGGAACATCAGGGCTTGCGGCTATACGGTTATGTCGTTCTGGAAAACCATCTGCATTTTGTAGCGCAGGCAAACCGGTTGGATAAATGCGTCAGCAGCTTTAAATCCTATACGGCGCGACGCATCATTGATTATTTGGAAGCGCGCCAGGTCAAGCTGTTACTGACGCGGTTAAGCTTTTCCAAAAGGGCGCATAAGATTGATCGCGAGTATCAGTTCTGGCAGGAAGGCGTTCATGCCGAGCTCATTTTCAGCGAGACCATGATGAGGGAAAAGCTCGAATATATTCATGCTAATCCCGTTAAACGCGGTTATGTGGATCTGCCTGAGCATTGGCGCTATTCCAGCGCCAGAAACTATACGGGATTGGCAGGTCTGATCGACATCGATTCGTGGTGAAAGGCGACGCTGGAGCGTCTTAGGATGCATTCCCACGCCGGAGCGTGGGAACGATGTCGCTGCTGCGGCTAAATTTGTATCAATAACGAAGAGACGGCCCGAAAATAGAGCTCAAGCAGCTCCGACAGCAGGTAATGAATAGAGGCTTCCAGTGTTTCAGCAGGCTGCTTCATGAGTTGGCCGAGCAGGCTGCCTAAGGCGTAATAACCGCTTACCAATGCCGCTTCAGCCGCTTCGGTCGCCGCAGCAAGATAAGCCGTGACAGGCTGGATCGCCGCCGCTGCAGCGGCTTCAGGATTTTCCATGAAATTCTGTAGGTAAAGCCGTGTTTCCCGCCCCGCATCGGCTACGTCGACAACAAGCTGTTGGTAAGAGGCCTGTGCTTTCGGCAACAGCTCTTCGTTGATTTGTGCGTGAAGTTCGGCAGCGCGGCCAGCGGCCTGATCATACCAGGCAGCCAGGGTTGGCCCCGGTTGTTCATACAACTGTTTGGCCGATGACGCTATCAGCGTATGGCTATCGATCAGCGCTGTGCGGATATCCTGATACAGCACCTGCAACTGGGCATTCAACTGTGCATAGAGCTTCGATGTCGGCAAAAACAACTTGTTTTCCAGATCGAGATCTTGAGGGAATTGAAAGTTTTGATTATCGAAAAAAATCATAACACTCCTTAAATAATTCAACCTTGGATTTAATGTGCCGAAAAAGAATGCGGGCAAGGGAGCCCGCATTTGAAGGGAAGGATAAAAAAACTCCGGTTCTCGTAAAGAGCGCATACAAGAGTCAGGGAGAGTGTATTCATCCCGGAACTCTTTGAAAATGCGACATGATGACGCGCGACAATATGCCTCTATAGTTGGCATGCAATCTGCACCGTATTAAAGATTTTGCCTTCGGAAAACCAGTGCCGTAGCGGCTTTGCCTCTGATTGAAGCGTTTAAAATAGGGCATTTGTCGCACTAAAACTGTGTCATTCCACACATTCTTCAAACAAAACATCATCAAATGCATAAGACGGAAGCTGATGCGCCGGATTGATCCGTGCTTGAAAAATGCTTAAAATGATTTCTAACATGGACGATAAGCGGCAATGGCTGCTTCCACATCAGGCATACAAGGAGCTTTCATGCCCGTACTTCTGCAATCTTCATTCGCACCGCTGCTGATCGCGCCGGTTGCCTTTCTGAGCCCGAACTTCTCTCACGCCCCGCACGGACGCTCTAGCGGCCTTAATCGTGATTACTGCCGGCGGATGCGCCGTTGACTGTGAATATCTGCAACAAAAAACGCGACCAAAACCTTTACCTCTATCCAAAAAAGGACACTATGAAACCGATATCCAATACCGCTTTTTATTGCTGCGGGGTCCGCATGCAGGATGCCGAAACTGCGAACCCGGTCTGCCAGGACACCTACGCCAAAGTTTTTATGGATGAGCGCGGCTTGAACATTTTTTCCGCTTTCAAAGAGGAAACCAATCCCAATGCCGGCAACGTGGCAAGGCATAGGATTATCGATGACTGCATACGGCAGGCGCTGGCCGAGAATCCCGATTTGAAGATCATCCTGATCGGCGCCGGCTTTGACAGCCGCGCCTACCGGCTTGACGGCGGCGTATGGATCGAACTGGATGAGCCGCAAATCATCGCCTATAAAAACGAGCGGCTGCCGGTTGATGCATGCAAAAACCGGCTGCAGCGCATCGCGATCGATTTTGAAACCGAGTCGCTGAAAGAGAAACTGCAGGCATTTTCCACCGATGATCCCGTCATGGTTGTCATAGAAGGTGTTTTTATTTATCTGCAAGAGGATGCCATCAGGCAGACCCTGCAAACCTTGCGCCGGTTGTTTCCGGCGCATAAGCTGGTCTGCGACCTTATGACGGAAAAATTTTTCAACAAATACAGCTACACCCTGCAACAGAAGCTGGGCAGGTTGGGCGCCGATTTCAGGTTTACCTTATCAAATCCCGCCGAGTTATTCTGCCGCTGCGGCTATCAGATCGCTCAAAAGCATTCCATTGCCGGCAAAGCCGTGGAGTACGGATCGGTAAAAGCGCCCATGCTGCTGTTTAACGTTTTTATGAGAACACTGGTGCATGGCTATTCGATTTTTGTCTTTGAAAGGGCGCTTAGGCGATAACCATTTATAGGAATTGATCTTTGTTTAACTCAAAGTGGGGAGGCTCGATACAGGATTATTGGTCAGTGAAAAATCAGGGAGGCGGCAGGACCGAATACGGGCATGGAACTGCCGCCCAAAATCTTCAAGGCAATGCAAGGCCAGTTTCTGGAGCCTGTTGAAGACCAATCGCTGACCGTCAGATTCCCGGTCAAGGAGAGTTACAGTAATCCGTTTGGCTTCATGCAGGGCGACATGATCGTGGCGGCCATGGACAATGCACTAGGTCCATTGAGTCTTCTGCTTTTGCCTCCGAGCATCACGACTTATGTCAATACCAGGTTTATCGGGTCCGTCGAAATGACTTACGAATTTATCCATGCCACGGATTTTATGGTAAAAATAACGCCCATGCAGGTTGACCTGCAGGCCGAAGTCAAAAGTCCCGGCGGCAAGTTGCTGGCGACTTGCACATCCAGTTCTGCTGTTATGAGGAGATTGAAGGGTTAATGAAGCCGGTTACTCATCACGCATCATCTTCATGAATCAAACCTCAAAAAAGGTATGCGATGCATACCCTACCTGGCTGTCGGGCAAAAGAGGCAATGCCGGATTAGCTTGTACACCCTGAGCTATTCGTCTGAACTGGCAGCAATAAAAACGATCAATTGAAACATCACGAAAGACAGACGGTAAATTAAGTTTTTATACGAACATTTGATGTCATATACGTCATGTTAGGCTTATGCATTCGTACTAACAGAAACCTAAGAGACCTGAAATGTATACGAAACCGAAATTGATAATCTCGTCGCTAGACGCGGAACGGCTCGAGAGCCTTATTGATTCATTACCGGGCAAGTCTTTTCCAGGAAGGGACGAGCTGGAGCATGAGCTGGCGCGTGCGGAAATAGTAGATCCGGAGGATGTCCCGCCCACAGTGGTAACGATGAATTCCACTGTGAGGTTTGAAATCGAATCTTCGTCCGAGGAGTTCTGTCTGACGCTTGTCTATCCCAAGGATATTGACGCTTCGGGCGAGAGGATTTCCATTCTTGCGCCTGTTGGCAGCGCCTTGCTTGGGCTTTCTCAAGGAGATGAAATCGAATGGCCCAAGCCGGGCGGTGGCGTGTTGCGAGTGCGCATCAAGGAAATTACCTATCAGCCCGAACGTGCCGGTGCGCATCATCGGTGAACGGCCCGCCGGCCCAAAGCGCAGCAGGCTCTTGCGCTTCCGGTTCGGCTGTTATGAGAAGACTGAAAGATCAAGCCCGCACCCATAACGCCGTCGAGCTAACTGTCAAAACCCGCGGGTACTTTACCGGGTGTCAGTTGGATACCGCACGGAAATTTTCTGATAAAGGACTAACCTTGTTTGCCCGTTAGAAATGCCAGCTGTTGCCCGCTGAATAAAAAAATTCATGGGCTTGAAGCGAGGCATCGACGCTGTGTGCTGATTCAGTTGGTATTTTCTGATGAGTTAACCTCCCGTCTTGTAACAAGGCGAATGTAAACCGGAGACACAGACACGAGGCAAGCATATGAATTTAAAACCGTTAGCAGAACAAACTGTGGTTATTACGGGCGCCACTTCAGGTATCGGCCTGACGACGGCGCGTCTGGCGGCGAAAGAGGGCGCCAAAGTGGTTCTTGTCGCACGGAATGAGAAAGCGTTGCGCGATTTGACGGATGAAATAATCGCCGCTGGCGGACAGGCCATTTATGCGGTTGCGGACGTGGCCAATAAAAGCGCGCTGCAGGCCGCATCGGATAAAGCTATCGCCGAATTTGGCGGCTATGACACTTGGGTGAATAACGCGGGCGTCTCCATTTACGGGCGGATAATGGACGTGCCGGAGGAAGATTTGCGCCGTTTGTTCGAAACGAACCTGTGGGGCGTGGTCAACGGCTCCAAGATCGCCGTAGAGCATTTGCGCAGCAAAGGCGGAGCGCTCATTAATGTAGGCAGCGAAGCTTCCGATGCCTCCTTGCCGCTGCAAGGCCTTTATGCGGCTTCGAAACACGCCGTCAAAGGATTCACCAACAGTCTGCGCATGGAGCTTGAAGCTGATGGCCTGCCGGTATCCGTGACGCTGATTAAACCGACAGCGACTCACACGCCATTTCCTGAGGATGCAAGAAACTACCTGCCGTATGAGCCGAAGTTGCCGGTGCCGGTGTATGCGCCGGAGCTTGTCGCCGAAGCTATCCTCTACTGCGCTGAACACGCGAAACGGGAATTCTTTGTCGGCGACATGGCGAAGCTTAATTCTGCCATGGCCCTGCACACGCCCCGTCTCTATGAGAAAATGAATGAAGCCATGATCGATTCAAGGCAGAACTCGGGCAAAAAGGCAGAGGCAAACCGGTCTGACGGCCTTTATGCAACCAATTCCAGACTGCATGAGCGAGGCGCGGAAGAGCGCTTCGTTCTGGAAAATAGCCTGTATCAACAAACCAAATTTCATCCTCTTCTATGGAGTATGTTAATGGTCGGCGGCGCTTTTCTGGCGGGGTTATATATCAAGGAACGCGGCTCATTTGCTGAGATTAAGCCGAAGAAGCTGGTAGCGGCTGTAAAATAATTACCGGCGGACAATCAGCTCATCGGCTTTTGTGAGTATCGGCACAAACGCCTGGCTGGTAGGTTCATCTTGACACGGGGCGGCTTGCCAGGAGCGCAACGAAAGAGAACGCAGCCTTTCAAAGCGATCATTCAGGCTTGTCCATCACAGGCCTGCCTTGAGTTTGCGGCCGCCTGTAATAGTGAATCCTTCTTTCTCGTAGAATTCGAGCGTTCTTTCAAACTGGGGAAGAGGCGGCGTCGTGACTTCGAGCCGGGTCCACTCCTTCGCCGCGGCAAGCTCTCTTGCCCTGTCGATGAGTTTTTTACCGACGCCTTTTGAACGGTATTGAGGGCGTACATAAAGCTCCGCTATTGTTCCAAACGCTCCTTCAGCATAGAGCGCATAGCTTTCATAAAGCGCTATGAATCCCACCGGCTTGCCTGCGTCTTCTGCCACAAACACGAAGTATTTCTGATCCACCAAAAACTGCCGCAGTCTTTCCGCAGTTTGGTTGCGATCAAAATTGAAAGCTTTTACATCGATTCTGCTCATTATTTCTGCCAGCAACTGCCCCACCATTTCTGCTATGTCAGGGGATTGTTCCGGCGTTGCCGGCTTAATCGCAATAGTCATTTTCGATCTTCCTTAAGGCTATAAGAGGCGCCGATATGTGGAAGCATCGGTTGCAATTGATGTATCTCATCCCGGGATACATCCTGTCAAACTAACAATGGCGGCCGGCAATATTCCACAGACGGTAAGAGAAATAAAAACCCGCCGCGGCTTTCGCCGGGCGGGTTTCTTTATAGTGCGGAAATCTTAGGTTTCCGGCTGAACAGGCCGTGCCATTTCGGTTGATATCTTAGGCTGTGCGGCGTTTGCCGAAAACGCCCAATCCGGCCAGTGCAGAGCCGAATAACCAGAAGGCGGCAGGAACGGGTACGGGCGAAGGATCATTTACGCCAACGCCAAAGTCGGCCGCATCAATGAAGTTGCCCACACCGTTATTGCCGCCTGCCGCTGCAATCGAGATATAAGAGAAACGAAGGGTATTGCCTAATGCAACGATGGGTGCCAGGCCATCGCTGGTGTAAAAGCCCCAAGCCGTGTTGTCATCGCTGTATTGGCTACTGAACAATGTAATATCGTCCCCGCCTCCGAACAGGTTGTCAGCACCCAGGTCAACGATATCCAATTGCATGGTGTCGACGCCTAGCCTGCCGCGGTGAGCGAAATGAAAATCTAAAAGGCTGTTCGCTGCGATGCCGGCAACATCCTGGTAGAGCGCGGATACCTGATTGGCGTTCAATTCCGCGAACTGGGCGCCATCATAAGCGGCGACTCCTTGAAAGTTATCGCTCCATAACTCAATTTGGTGGTCAGTAGCGGTGGTTTTCCAGCCTATTCCTTCGGTGCTGTCAGAGTAGAGCGTCCAGTCGGCAGTATCCGGCGTAAAACGCGGCGTTTCAAAGCTGCCATTAATAAATGCGGCGTTGACATTGAGTGACAGCATCAGTCCCAATGCCAATAGCGTTAAGGAATGTTTATTCTTCATTTTTAAATCCATTTTTAAATCCTGATTATTATTAAAGTATTTGAATTGAGCGTATGCTTGATCTCTTGCCATCGCAAAAGATGACGGGCATACCTGCCACATAGGCAGGAAGCTAGGCTAGACCATATTTTTAATTTGTGTTGTGAAGTCTGTCACAGAATCGGATTAATGGCAGGCGGCTTTCCGGTTCAGAAATAAAAAATGCATGATTCTTCATAGACCCAAAACTTGGGCATCTCCCGTTGCCGTGAGGACTGCGTTTTGTAATACTAATAATCAAGGCGCGGAGGAGTTGCCGGAAAATGAAAGCGCCAGGCGCATCCATCATCAATCAGCGGAGCGAGCACTATTGAATAATTTGCCGGTTCAACAAGAAGATCGACATCCGATCGGGATCATCGCCGAAATTCATGGCCCTGTGGTCATTATCGACTGCGACCGGCTGCCGCCCTTGCGCCAGGCTTTATGCACCCGTTTCGATCATACCGTCTACATGTTCGAAGTGCATCAGCATCTCGATGAAAGGCATGTCAGGGCGATTACGCTGCACGGCACGGCGGGCCTGAGCCGGGGCTTGACTGTTTACGACACCGGCGCGCCGCTGCAGCTTCCCGTTTCCAGGCAATGCCTGGGGCGGTTATTGAACATCTTCGGCGAGCCGCTGGACGGCGGCAGTCCGCTGCCTCAAACTGAATTCCGCAATATCCATTCGAAACCGCTGGCCTTGTCGGAAGCGACCGGCATCAGCGGCATTCTGCAGACCGGCATCAAGGTCATCGATCTGCTGTGCCCTTTCGTCAAAGGCGGCAAAACCGGGCTGTTCGGCGGCGCCGGCGTCGGCAAAACGGTACTGGTGATGGAATTCATCCATGCGGTTTCGGCGATCCATCAGGGCGTTTCCGTGTTTGCCGGCGTCGGCGAGCGCATTCGCGAAGCCCATGAATTATGGCGGGAAATGGAGCAGGCCAAGGTCATGTCCGACACCCTGATGGTATTCGGGCAAATGGACGAATCGCCCGGCGTGCGCTTCCGCGTCGGACTGTCGGCTCTGACTTATGCCGAATACCTGCGCGATACCCTGCACAAGGAAGTCCTGTTCGTGATGGACAACGTCTTCCGGTTCGTGCAGGCCGGCAGCGAGGTATCGAGCCTGCTCGGCCGCATGCCGGCCACGGTGGGTTACCAGCCGACCCTGACCACGGAAGTCGCCGAGCTGCAGGACCGCATTCTGTCCAGCCGCCACGGCTCCATCACATCGGTTCAGGCCGTTTACGTGCCGGCGGACGATATGACCGATCCGGCGGTCAGCGCCATCCTCAGCCATCTGGACACCACGGTCATCCTGTCCCGAGACCAGGCCAGCAAAGGCATTTATCCCGCCGTCGACCCGCTGCGCTCCGGCAGCCACCTGATGGATCGCCATACTCTGGGCGACCGCCATTACAACGTGGCCGAAAGCGTGCGCGAACATCTGGCGCGCTATGAGGAACTGGAAGATATCATCGCCATGCTGGGCATCGAGGAATTGTCCGAACGGGACCGGAAAATCGTCATGCGCGCCCGCAAATTGCAGCGCTATCTGACCCAGCCGTTTGCGGTTCTGGCTCAGCACACCCGGCAAACCGGGGTCTCGGTTCCGCTCGAGCAGACCTTGACCGACTGCGAGGCTTTTCTGGCCGGGGATTATGATGACTTGCCCGAAGCCCAGTGTTATATGCGCGGCAGCATGCAGGAACCGGCATGAAAGCATTTGCCCTGCAATTATATGATGCCGCCCAGGAACAGCGCATAATGGGCGTGACGGCCTTCATCGGCGAGGATGCGTCGGGCAACTTCGGCATTCGCGCCAACCATGCCCGGTTCATGACCACGCTCGTCTTCGGTCTGGCGCGCTTTCGGCAAGGCGAAGAGGATTGGCAATACCTGGCATTGCCCGGCGCGGTCCTGTATTTCAACAATAACGAGCTGACGCTCAGCACGCGGCGCTTCATGGTAGATACAGACCTCGACCGCATCAGCGCATTACTGGAACAGCAATTCATAGCCGAGGAAGACGATCTGCGCGCGACCAAGACCAGCCTGCAAAAAATGGAACAGGCCATGCTGACGCGGCTCCGGGCGCTCAAGTGGGAAATGCTATGACGCACCGGCGGCGATTAAAACAGCAGGTAGACAATCAGGTCAGGCGCATGAAAAAGGCGGAGCGGGAACGGCCGAATCTGCTTGCGCAGACGGTCTATCTCGGAACGCTTGGGCTGGTCATGGTGTTGCCCATCATAGGCGGCGTCTACCTGGGCCACTGGCTGGACAGCATCATGCCGGGCTCTCCGATATGCTGGACTCTCAGCCTGATGTTTGCCGGCATTGTGGTCGGCATTTTTAACGTTTATTTTCTGATTCAAAATAAATAAAGCTTTGGATAGTCTCTCTGGTAAATTAAATCATGGAAAATGAATTTATCTTTACGCTCGGGCCGCTGGCTGTCAGCTTATCCATTCTGACCACCTGGGGCATCATGTTGTTCATTGCTGTGCTGTCCTGGCTTGCCACCCGACATCTGGACATGATGCCCGGCCCTTTACAGGCTACGGTGGAAGGTATCGTTTCCGCGCTGGAGGAAGCCATCCTTGCAGTCGAACCGGTACACGGCCGGCAGATCATGCCTTTTATCGCGACCTTATGGCTGTTTCTGATCGTTGCCAATCTGCTTGGCTTAATACCCGGCCTGCATTCGCCGACCCGCGATCTTTCGGTCACTTCGGCGCTGGCCGTGCTGGTGTTTTTTTCGGTGCACTGGTTCGGTATCAAAACGCAGGGACTAAAAAAATATCTGCATCATTATCTGATGCCCAGCCCGATTTTGCTGCCTTTTCATATCATCAGCGAACTTACCCGAACGCTGGCGCTGGCGGTCCGTCTGTTCGGCAATATCATGAGTCTGGAAACGGCGGCAATGCTGGTATTGCTGGTCGCAGGTTTTCTCGCGCCGGTTCCGATCCTGATGCTGCATATCATCGAAGCGCTGGTGCAGGCTTATATCTTCGGCATGCTGGCGCTGATTTATCTGGCCGGTGCGATACAATCCCAACAACTTAATAATCAACAGGAATAGATATGACAGACATCTCCTTAATCGTGCTGGGCTCTACTATCGCCGCCGTTATCGGCATCGCCATAGGCGTCATAGGGCCGGCATTGGCCATGGGGAAATCGATCGGCAGCGCGCTGGAAGCGCTGGCCCGCCAGCCGGAATCGGAACAGTCGCTCATGCGGACGCTGTTTATCGGACTGGCGATGATCGAATCGCTGGCTATCTACTGCCTGGTGATTATTCTGATCGTCTTGTTCAGAAACCCATTGCTTGAGCTCATCACCAAGTAACCAAGCCAGGCAGCCATGGAATTCAACCTCACCACCTTTGCGCTTGAAATCGCCAATTTCCTGATCCTGATCTGGATCCTGCAACGGCTTTTCTATAAGCCGGTGCTGGCCGTCATTGCCCGGCGCAAACAGTACATCGACCAGACACTGGCCGATGCCCAGAAATTGCGGCAGGAAGCTGAAGATTTGCGCCAACACTATGAAAACCGGCAAAACGAGTGGGAGCAGGAAAAACAGGCCGCGTTTGGCGTACTGCGCCGGGAAATCGAGGCCGAAAGAAAAACGCAAATGGACCAGCTGCAGGCCGATCTTGAGCAGGAGCGGCAAAAAGCCAAAGTCATCCTGTCCCGGCAGCAGCATGATATTCAGCGTCAGACCGAAGAAAAAGCGCTGCAGAACGGCGCCCGTTTTGCCGGCCTGGTGCTGCGGCAAGCCGCCGGCCCCGAACTGGAAGCGCGCTTGTGCGCCATGCTGCTGGAGCATTTCAATGAGTTGCCCGAGGAATGCAGGCGCTGCCTGAAAATGCTAGACGCTGAAAAATCGGTGACCATCCTCATTACCAGCGCCTATCCCCTTCCGGACGAGTTAAGGCAAAAGTTGGAGCAAAAGCTGGGGGCGCTCATCGACAGGCCCGATGTGTTTCATTATGCCCAGGATGCCGAGCTGATCGCCGGCCTGCGCATCGACATCGGCGCCTGGGTCCTGCACGCCAACCTGCAGCATGAACTGGCCGGTTTTGCCGAGATTGCCCATGGATCTGATTGAACCCGAAGCCGCCGACCTGGTAAACAAGCAAAGCGCCTGGCTGGATCAGTATCAACCGGGGCTTCGGGTCACCGAACAAGGCACGGTCGTAACGGTCGGGGACGGCATTACCTGGATCAAAGGATTGCCTTCGGCAGCCATCGAAGATATCCTGGTTTTCGGCGACGGCAGCCGGGCCATGGTGTTCGACCTCAACCGCGACCTGGTCGGAGCGATCCTGCTGTATGAAACCGAAGCGCTGACGGCCGGCACGCCGGTCCGTCTATCTAAGCATGCGCCCAGCATACCGGTCGGAGACACTTTCATAGGCAGGGTGGTCGATCCTTTGGGCGCGCCGCTCGACGGCAGCCCCGCTCCGGTCTCCGTCGAGCGGAGCTGTCTGGAAAAAGCATCGCCGCCGATTATCGCCCGGGATTTTGTTCATAAACCGCTGTATACCGGCATTAAAATCATCGACACCCTGATTCCGATCGGCAGAGGCCAGCGGCAATTGCTGATTGGCGACGAAGGCCTGGGCCGCAGTTCGATCGCGATCGACACCGTCATCAATCAGAAAGACAAAAATGTGGTCTGCATTTATGTGCTGATCGGCCAGAAACGATCGACCGTGGTAAAGACCATTGAAACCTTGAGAAAACAAGGCGCCATGGACTACACCGTCTGCGTCGTGGCCGAAGCCAGCGCCTTGCCGGGCCTGCAATATATTGCGCCGTTCGCCGGCTGCGCGCTGGCCGAATACTGGATGGCGCAGGGCCGCGACACGCTGGTCATCTATGACGATTTGTCGACCCACGCCAGGACCTACCGCGAGCTGTCCCTGTTGTTGCGTCGCCCGCCCGGGCGCGAAGCCTATCCCGGCGATATTTTCTTCGTGCATTCCCGGCTGCTGGAACGCTCGACCTGCCTGAATGCCGAAAACGGCGGCGGCAGCATGACGGCCCTGCCCATCGTCGAAACCCAGCAAGGCGAAATTGCCTCCTATATTCCTACTAATCTGATCTCCATTACCGACGGCCAGATCTATCTGGATGCCAATCTGTTCGCATCGGGATTCCGCCCCGCCATCGACATCGCCAAGTCGGTCTCGCGGATAGGCGGCAAGGCCCAGCATCCGAGCATCAGCAGCCAAGCCGGACGCATGAAGCTGGATTATCTGCAGTTTCTGGAGCTGGAAGCCTTTTCCCGGTTCGGCCAGCGCCTGGAGGCCTCGATGGAGGCACGGATTCAGCGCGGGCGCGTGCTGCGGGAAATTCTCAAGCAGGACCGGCTGAGTCCGCTCAGCAGTGCTTTTCAACTCGCCTGGCTGATCGCCTTCAACGAACACTTGTTCGACCAGGCCAAGCCGGAAGACATCAAAGATTTTCTGGCACGGCTCCAGCGAGGCATTAGTGAAACGTCGCTGACGCTGAACAGCAGCCCCGAGCAGTGGCTGCAAGCTGTCAGAGACTGGCTGGGCATTAAGCCGGAACCGGAGCCGCAGCCATGAGCCAAAGTCGGCGTCTGCGGCAGCATATCGCCCAGATGGAGGATATCCGGAGTATTTTAAACTCGATGAAAAATCTCGCGTTTATAGAAATTCATAAATTGCTCCGCTTTCAAACCATGCAGAATAAGGTCGTCGAAGCCATTGAAGATGCGGCCGCGGATTTCCTTACGTTTTACCCTTATGTACCGGATACCGCTGGCAGCGCGCCCCACATCGTTATTGTGATCGGGTCCGAGCGAGGCCTTTGCGGTGATTTCAATGACAGTCTGATCAATGAAATGGCGACGACAGCTTACGCGGACGTCATTATTATCGGCAGCAGGCTGACCAACAAGTGGCCGGATGCTTATCCCGAACCGATAGCTACGATAGAGGGCGCTAATACGGCGGAAGAAGTCCCCGACGTCGTTAACCGGTTGCTCGGCACAGTTACTTCTTTGCAGGAAACTCGCGGATTCTTTGAATTGAAAGCCATCTATCACGACAGCGCGCTTAATCGGCTCTCTCATCTGACCCTGTTGCCGCCCTTTCAGCAAGCCGCTCAGAGCCATCCCCGCTCCGGTTTTCCGCCGTTGCTGAATCTTGATCCGGCCGATTTCTTCGCAGATATGGTGGAGCATTATTTATTCGCCGTCATGCATAAGCTCTGCTACACGTCGCTGATGGTGGAAAATCACCTGCGCTTGCAGCATCTGGACGGCGCGGTGCTGCATCTCGACAATGAAACGGTAAAACTGCGCCGGAAATTTCAGATCCATCGACAGGAAGAAATCACCGAGGAAATTGAAGTCATACTGTTGAATGTGGAAAATCTTTAAGGAAGCGGATGAATTCGGCGCTCCAACTTTATTAGGAGTATCTCGCACTCGGCCAATTTTTAGCCAAACTGATCCAAATGACTGAGTAATAAGGGTTTGGGGATGAATTCCCTGTTTTTTTAACAGAGTTATCCACAGTTTTTGTGGATAAGCTTGTGTTTCGTGAATGAAGTGAAAACGCTTGTAGATACGGCAGCCAGACACGCTTTTTATTTGGCAACCCGCCGCTGAACTGGCCGTACTGGCAGCCGTCGTGCAATGCGCCACGGAAAGACAGCAAAAATGGCTATGGCTTTACACCGACAATCGGGGTTTGTTGCAGTTATGGGACGAACACCGCGGCGATAATCGGCTCAATGAGCTGCGCAGGCAGGCAGCAAGCCTGAAGCGGTTTATCCTTCGCGCTATCCCCCGTCTGCACAACCAGCCAGCCAATGCCCCGGCAAGGGCTGCGGCCGCACGGTAGACGCGGCGGATATTCAGCGGGTTGCCAGCTCCTCCTCCAATTCCCTGACCAGCGTGGCGGCCACGGTTCTTAAGGAGCCGCTCTCCTGAAAAAGCCGCCGTTGACGGAGATAGCTGGGTTTGTCGGCAAGATGATTTTCCAGATGCCGCAGGTAGTCTGTGGTTCCCAGTTCAAGAGCGGTTGGAGTCAGCTTCTGGAAAGTCTCCTGAATCACTGCCTTCATAGGATGGCTATGGCCTTGGTTATCGACAATATAGTCGGCATTCAGCCCCCAGCAGGAGGCATTGAAATGGTTCATCTTTTCCATCCACCAGTGCTGCGGGGGAATATGGCCCAATGCTCCCTGTTCGTAACAATGCAGGAGATAGACGATCAGGGTGTATGTCAATGCCGCCATCATGATGTTCTCACGGACAGTGGGCAGCGCGTCCATCACCCTGACTTCAAGGGTGCCGAAACCGGGAGAGGGGCGCAGGTCCCAATGGATATCGCGGCAGATCGCGCTCAGCCCGGCTGTACGGGTGTGGCAGAAGAATTCGGCAAAATCGCTCCAGGTACTGAAACTTGGCGGCACGCCGTAATCTCTCATTACCGCCAGAAAGCGCTGACGGAATGAGGAACAACCGGTGTCCTCTCCCTCCCAGAAAGGTGAGCTGGCCGATAATGCCAATAAGATGGGCAAATAGGGTTTGAGCAGGGTCATGACGGCAAGCGCCACATCGCCGGAAGGCATCCCTACATGGACATGCAAGGCGAAGGTTTTCAGTCGGCGCGACAGGTACGCCATCTTCTCCCCGATGGCCAGATAGCGCGGCTGCGGCGTGATGCCGACCGGACGCCGGCAGAAAGGATGGGTGCCAGCGGTACACAGGGCCATGCCTAGAGAGTCACAGCGTTCCTTCAACGTCCTGGCCAGCGACATCACATCCGCTTCCAATTCCCGGATGTTTGCGCATACTTTCGAGTTGATCTCAACGGAACATTGAGTCATTTCCGGCTTGATTTCCGGCGTTTCGGGATAGCTGTTCAACAGCGACGATATGCCGTCCGTCAAATCCAGCGTTATAGGGTCCAGCAGCTGAAACTCGATTTCGATGCCTAGCGTGGCATCGGCGCAAGCTTTGAACTCAATGTCCGGATGAGTTGTATGCTCAGGATTCTTCTTGGGCATAGGTTCTGATCGCTTCCCTGGCAACCTCGTCGAAGAAGGCCGCTCCGACCTTCAAGGCTTCTTCATCAAAATCAAAGGCCGGATTGTGCAAGGGGATGTTTTCCCAGCCTTCGCGCCGGGCGCCGAAACGGACGTAACAGCCCGGGATTTGCTTGAGATAATAGGCGAAATCTTCGGCCCCCATGCTCGGATTATCGCTAGGGACCAGTCCCTGCTGCCCGACCACCTTGAGCGCTGCGAGTCTGGCGATCTCCGCCTCTTGCTGGGTATTGACCACGGGCGGGTAGCCTTCCGAAATTTCCACATCGACGATCGCGTTATGCAGAGCGCCGGTCGCTTTCGCTATGCGCTTGAGTCCTTCGATGATGTGTCTTCGCACCGGGCGCTCGGTGGTTCGAATCGTGCCCTGTAAAACAGCATGCTCGGCAATGACGTTGGCCGCCGTGCCGGCCTGTACCTGGCCGATAGTCACCACCGAAGGGTGAAACGGGCTGATTTCTCGCGACACCAGGGTCTGCACCGCCATGATCAGCAAACCGGCGACCACTACGGCATCTACGGCCTCATGAGGCCGCGCGCCATGCCCGCCGCGCCCGCGTATCCGGATGGTGAACTTGTCGGACTGGGCGGTAATTGTGCCATGGGCGACCATGATCTCGCCCACCCTGAACTGGCGCATCACATGACCGCCGAAGATCGCCTTCACGCGGTCGAGCGCCCCGGACTGGATCATCACTTTGGCGCCGCCCCCTCGCTCTTCGGCAGGCTGGAAAATCAGCACCACGCGACCTGGCGGCGGGTTTTCCTTGAGCATGGCCGCCGCTCCCAGGAGCATGGACATATGGCCGTCGTGGCCGCACGCATGCATCCTGCCCGGATTGACAGAGGCAAAAGGCAGTCCGGTCGTCTCGTCGCCGGGCAGGCCGTCCATATCCGCCCGCAATGCAATCGTCGGGCCGTCGTCCTGACCAGTGATCTTGCCGACAATGCCGCCGCCCACGCCGCCATATTCAAAAGGAATATCCAGACGCCGCAGTTCCTCCATGATGACCAGAGCGGTTCTCTCCTCCTCAAACGCCAGCTCCGGGTAGCGATGGAAGGTCCTGCGCAGTTCCACCATGCGGGGAAATATCGACTCAATCAATGTCAGCCGGCTCATAATCCTCCCAGTGCTTTTCTGTTTGAAAAACGAAGTTACTGTTATATTTGATTCAATTCGCTGAGTAAGATTCCTCTGACGTTTAAACATTGGCCGATATTGGATAAATATCGCGGATGGGGGAATGCCTCGGCCGGTTTGGGAAAAGTTTGTTATATTTGGTTAGCCTTTCAAAAATGAATAAAGGAATAAAAATTTCAGAACTATCCACGCCTGGAGATTGGAAAAAATCTTTGAATATTGGATAGAAGAATTAGAAATCATAATCGAGTTATCAAATGGGAAAGAGTCTCCTTTCGTTCATGCAGAACATGGCAGCATGCATCACTTTGGAGTCTATGTCATCATCCTACGGCTCTGAAAAAGAAGCTCAAGGAACGGCATCAAAGATGAAAATGAATGATTTTTGCCAACGATATAGTCATTACAGTATTGAGATAATAGTTTAATGTTGCCGCCGCCAAATCATTGGAAAGCTATCAACATTGTTTTTTCCCGGCAGCACAACTAAGCATTCTGAAATCATTTCATTGATGCTCCGCATCCATATATTCCATTGCACAGCCTTATAATTTACCGAGACCGTCACCATTTTAGCGCCCTCGTGCGCCCCTTGTTCCGAGAAAAAGAGGTCATCAACATCTTCGAGATCAGCGTTAGTCAACCGGAAGAACGTGAAATCAGCATCAAATTGCACGGTTTTTTTGTCATCGACTATTGGCTGGCCATTTGAACAGAGATTACTGCCAAACTCCGTGCTTTGTCCAAGTCCGACACCACAAAGCGCAGCTGATATAGGAGGAATAAGTTCTACAGTACCGCCCAATTCATCAGTTCGCTCCTCCTCAACCGCAAGGCGCGTCGGTCCCAATATTTGGAAGCGAATACGCGTACTAGTGGGCAAGTATTCATCACATAACTTAACAGCATTAACGGGCGGTGTTGCTTCGATTATCCAGGTTCCGTTTATCATATCGTTTTTTGAATCCTTTGCTTTAGCCTCTGATGATCGGCTCTTTTCTTGCCGAGAAAAGGTTTTATACGGTCACGAGTCTCCTGTGATACACCAGCATCTTCCACTCTTTTAAGATACTTTGTTTCGTCACTAATAGCCCCAAGATCGACACCAGTACCGATAGTAGCCCCAGAAGTCCGCTGCAGGACAGTTTTATTCATTGGCCGCCTAAAACCAATTTGACATGACCAGGTTGCGATTGATGGAAATTAACGCAACAGGACCAAATGGAACCGTCAAGCCAATCTGAGGTCCTCGTAAATATGAAGGACGCCCATCTCTATTGCGGAGGTTGCGGCGATGCGACCGCAAGCCCGCTGGAGCCGATGTGGGGCGTCGTGTTTCAATGCGGCATGGAGCACTGGACCGAATGCCTGAGGGAAACTTAGGACCGTCCGGGGCCTGATTTCCGAACCAGATCCGGTAGGGTCTGAGAATTGCCGGAGGGATTGGAGCCCTATTAACCCATCCGGGATCGTAGCCCTGCCGAAAGACGGACGAGGATAGGTCCGGGGTGTATTGGGTGCCATGCCAACCCAACGCAGAGTGAAAAACAATCCGGAGAATGTGACATGACGTACACATACGTTGATGATCTTGCCAAAGCGGTCGATATCCCTAAAAACGGCATCACCAGCAGCACAGTGTTCCAGAATGAACACTTGAAGGTCGTCCTGTTCGGATTCGACGCAGGGCAGGAGCTATCGGAACATACGGCATCAATGCCCGCCGTGATGCACTTCCTGCAGGGCCAGGCTCGCGTGACGCTGGGCCAGGACGCTCAGGAGGCACAAGCGGGAACATGGATTCATCTGCCCGCCAGGCTTCCCCATAGCCTGTACGCAAAGACACCCGTGATCATGCTGTTGACCTTGGTCAAGGCCGGGAAATGCGATCCGGAGTCCGCTGCGCCGGCGCGCTAGCATGGGTTATGCCCCCATCTGCCGGGCAGCTTGCGCCACCGATCAATAACGATGAGGATTGGCTATGACCTATGTCGAACAAATGGCTGGGTTTGTCGGACGGGCCTCCTATGACGACTTATCCGAAAACGCCCGCCGCCAGCTCAAGATTCGGGTGCTGGACGCCGTCGGCTGTGCGATTGGCGCACTCGGGGGCGAGCCAATTCGCGCGATCCAAGCACAGGTAGCCGACTTTGGCGGCACCGCACATTGCGCCTTGATCGGCGGGGGGAGAACGGCTCCGGACCGGGCGGCGTTCCACAACAGCGCCCTGGTGCGCTACCTCGATTTCAATGACAGTTACCTCGCCAAAGGAGAAACCTGTCATCCCAGCGATAACCTCGGGTCCGTGCTGGCGGCGGCGGAATATGCGAAAGGCAGCGGCCGTGACCTGCTCACTGCGCTGGCGGTCGCTTACCAGGTTCAGTGCCGCCTGAGCGATGCCGCGCCGGTCCGCGCGAAGGGCTTCGACCACACGACCCAAGGTGCCTATGCCGTTGCCGCGGGCGTTTCCAAGGTGCTCCGCCTGAACCGCACACAAACAGCCCACGCCATCGCCATCTGCGGCACCGCTCTCAACGCACTGCGCGTCACCCGAACCGGGGCTCTGTCGCACTGGAAAGGCTTGGCTTTTCCTAACACGGCATTTTGCGCCACCCATGCGGCCTTCCTGGCCATGCGCGGCGTTACCGGCCCACTGGAAGTGTTCGAGGGAAACAAGGGCTTCATGGATGCCATTGCGGGCCGCTTCGAGATCGACTGGGACCGGGAAGACCTGGAGCGAGTGACCCGAACCATCGTCAAGAAATACAACGCCGAAATTCATTCCCAGTCAACCCTGGAAGCCGTCCTGGATCTGAAGCAGGAACACGGGTTTACGGCGGATAACGTGCAACGCATCGAGATCGAGATTTTCGACGTCGCTTACCATATCATCGGCGGCGGTGAAGAGGGCGATAAAACCCTGGTTCGAACCAAAGAGCAGGCGGACCACAGCCTGCCTTACCTGATCGCCGTTGCCGTTCTGGACGGACAAGTGATGCCGGAGCAATACGAACCCGCCCGTATCGCGCGGCCGGACGTCCAGGCACTGCTCAGGAAAGTGTCCGTCAGCGCTCTGGATGACTACAGCCGGCGGTTTCCCGAGGAAATGCCCTGCCGCGTTACCGTCCATCTGAGCGATGGCCGGAGGCTGGTTCAAGAAAAAAGGGACTACGAGGGATTCCATACGCGTCCCATGGCTTGGGAAACCGTCGTCGAGAAATTCGAACGGCTGAGTTCGGGCCGCGCGGACGCCGGCCTTCGGCGCCAAATCGTGCAAGCAGTGGATCAGCTCGATTCGATTCAAGCCGCCGATCTGGCACAGTTGCTCGAACGGGTGGCAAAAAACAGAACGCAAGTGGCCGCCCTTGAAGAACCCCGGGTGAACAGTTCCCTACCTTATGGCGAGGAGATAGATCATGATTCAGGCTGCTAATCCTACCGATGAACGCGCTTTCGGTTTTCTCCGCATCAACGAGCGTGAGGCCAAGCCACGCACTCGAGGCGTCACCGAGATCCGCGGACCTTACTACACGCCCATGGGCAAGCGCTATTTGCAGGATGTCCTGGAGACGATGGGCGCTTACGTCGACGCGCTCAAGTTCGCCGGCGGCTCTTTCAGTCTAATGCCCCGTCAAGCCGTCAAGGAGCTCATCGATTTGTGCCACTCTCATGACGTTCAGGTGTCCACCGGCGGTTTCATCGAACACGTGCTGACCCAAGGGCAGGAAGCCGTCGATCAGTACGTTCGCGAATGCAAGGCGCTGGGATTCGACATCATCGAGATATCCTGCGGCTTCATTGTTATCCCCACCGACGATTGGTTGCGGCTGATCGACAAGGTGCAGCGGGCCGGAATGAAGGCCAAGCCCGAAGTAGGCATCCAGTTCGGTGCGGGGGGAGCGACCGCCGCCGCCGAACTGGAGGCCGAAGGAACGCGCGATCCGGAGTGGGCGATCCAGCAAGCCAGACGCTTCCTGGACGCGGGAGCTTACCTCATCATGATCGAATCGGAAGGCATCACCGAGAATGTGAAGGTCTGGCGCACGGACGTGGCAAGCCGAATGATCAACGCCCTCGGTCTGGAAAATCTCATGTTCGAAGCCGCTGATCCCGACGTTTTTGCCTGGTATGTCAAGAACTATGGTCCGGAAGTCAATCTCTTCGTCGACCACAGTCAGATCGTTCAGCTCGAGTGCTTGCGCGCGGGCATCTGGGGAACCAAAAGCCTTTGGGGACGGGTGCTGACCTACAAGGCGTGACGGCTCTTTGGGCGCCCTGACATGGCCATTGCTCACGAGCAAGACCGATCCAACGCTACTCAGCCAAATAAGGAGAAGTCCTATGACTCATGTCGTGACTGAAAGCTGCATCAAATGCAAATACTGCGATTGTGTCCTCGTCTGCCCCGTGGACTGCTTCCGGGAAGGCGCCAATTTTCTTGCGATTGACCCGGACGAATGCATCGACTGCACCTTGTGTGTCCCGGAATGCCCGGTGGAAGCGATCTTCGCCGAGGAGGATGTCCCGGCAGACCAGATGCCTTTCATTGCCCTGAATGCTGAATTGGCTAAGGCATGGCCGGTGATTATCGAGAAAAAGGGACCTTTGCCCGATGCCGAGGACTGGGGCCAAGTCAAAAGCAAATTGCATCTGCTCGAGCGCTAGGGTTTTAGAGATGACTCTCTCAGTCGAGTGCCCAATAGATCGGGGCACAAGATCAAAGTATCTCATATTTAAATTGGAGGATATTTTAACCATGTCAACTAACACTTTCCCATATTGGACGCTGGCGCCCGATGCCTTCAATGCATTAAATAAACTTACAGAAACGCTTGAAACTGGAAGCCTAGACAAGAAACTTCAAAACCTGATCTACCTGCGCATATCACAGATCAACGGTTGCGCATACTGCACCCAACTTCATGGGCGCGATCTACGGAAGGACGGTGAGACACCGGAAAGAATGGATACGCTGGCCGCATGGAAAGAAAGTCCGCATTTCACTCATGATGAGCGCTTAGCGCTGCGCTGGGCCGAAGCGGTCACCTACCTTAAGGATCAGCAGGTGCCTAAAGAGCTATTCAATGAACTGAAGACCCGCTACTCAGACGCACAAATTGCCGAACTGACCTTTGCTATTGCAAGTATCAATGCATGGAACCGTATAGCGATTTCGATGCATAGGGCAGTTTAGAGGCCGTCTGGCAAAACGATTTCTATTAAAATCAAGCGCTTTTGTTTAACGGTTGAGAGATGGCATGCAAAACAGACTCAAGAGCTTATCTGTAAGCATTTCCAGCGTTGTTTACAGTATTTTGGAAAATACTGTAAATGAACATTCATAAACGCACCCGTTTGACCTTATTGGACCGCCAGGAGATCTGGCGGCTTTATCAATCCCGGCTATGGAAAATGATACAGTTGGCTGAGCGCTTCCGAGTCAGTCGGCCGGCGATTTATGCAATACTGAAGCGGGCCCGGTTGCCGGAGTCTGCCCCGCGGGACAGCACCAGCCATCGCTTCAAAACACTGCAGTACGGCCTCAAACGCCTGGCCAAGGTCGAATAAGCGATCCAGGATCGTTTGAAACGAGAAGCTAAACGCTATAATAAATTCTATCCGGGCGAACTGGTCCACTTTGATGCCAAGCGGCTCCCCCTGCTGAAAGGACAATCTGCCAGCGAACCTCGCGAGTACCTGTTTGTCGCCATTGATGGCTTCTCCAGGGAACTATAGGCCGAGATCCTGCCGGATAAAACTCAAGTCAGCCCCTCCTTTGACTTGATAGATCGTACTGACTGGCGCGCGTCGTTTACCGCTTTCAACAGCCTTCGCGACACGCAAGCAAGCCTTCTGATAAGGTTTGGGCATCTTCGGCCATTTCCATTCAATGAAGCCCCACTCTAGCAATATAGCTTGATCTTAGATAACGGATAAATGCTCTAGGCTGTTGTGGCGAGAAAGGTTCAGAGTCGCCCGGGCAAATCCTCTGGCTTGAAAGGTCCGGGTTCGGCGATCAGATTCCGGGCATCACCAGCCTTCTCCCAAACGTTCCATAACAGGACGCCACGCACTCGGCGATCCTGCAGATAGTAAACCACCCCTTTCTGGTAAGGCGTCGACCAGGCCGGGATCGTTTCCAGTTGAGGATCGACAAAGCCGATGGCTTCGTAGCCCAACTCGAACAGATCGGAGTAGAAATAAGGGAGGTAATGATACGGGGTCGTTTCGCCAGCCATGTTGCGCCCAGCATGGCGACCCATGGTAAGCGCATTATTTTCGTGCTCGACCCGGATGCGCCTGCTGAGCGCCGGGTTGTAGAAATTAGCCACGTCGCCCGCCGCATAGACATCCGGATTTCCTGCACGCAGATACTCATCCACCACGATGCCATTGTCCACCGGCAGACCCGCACGCTGAGCGAGAGCGATGTTCGGTTCGATGCCGATTCCCGCTACCACGCCATCTACCAAGAGCCATTTTTCCGCGCCTGTCCGATTATCGCGGATGTTCAGCCTGAGTTTCTCTCCCTGCCGCGTCAGGCCGATAACCAGAGAACCGGCCAGCAGCTCGATGCCTTTCTCTTGATAGTACCGATTCAGGAACTGGCTCAGATCATGCGGAAACATGCGGGCTCCGATGCCTTCTCCCGGAAATATCATTATCACATCCTTACCGTTTATAGTTAGGGCGGCAGCGATCTCGGAGCCGATAAATCCGCCGCCGATCACGGCGAAGCGTTGTTTACCGTCGCTCAGAGTCCGCAGTTTTTGGTAATCGTCCAGAGTGCGAAAATAGAGGATATCGTCGCCTCCGAAGGGGAAGCGCCGCGGGGTGCCGCCGGTAGCCAGAAGCAGCCTTTCGAAGGAATAGACATTCCCCTGGTCATCGGTGACGTGCTTGTTCGGCAGGTCCAAGGTTTGAACGGCTCGTCCGAGGTGCATCTCGACATCCAGCGTTTCGGTCTTGCGCCAAATGCTTTCCAAGGGCTTTCCCTGCCAAAGTTTCTTCGACAGAGGCGGGCGGTTATAGGGAGGATGGGGCTCCTCGCCAATCAGCCCCACTGAGCCTTTCGCATCGACATCCCGGATTCCACGGGCGGCCGCATCGGCAGTCATGCCGCCGCCGATGATGAGGTAGTTATAGTGTGTCATCAGCATCACTCCTCTTCATGAGCGATAAAAAGCGCTCAAAAAATACCAGCGTATATTCCGCCCGTCAGTAGTTGCCAGATTAGCAATCTTCGCATCCTTGGGGTAGGCCGGTGTTGTTCATCATTGGGAAATTTCGGGTTTTACCCCGATAGGCCCTCTGTAAGCTAACGCTCTTCAAGCAAGCACTTACCCGCTCACCTTGACGTGAAAACCGGCGGTATTGAGTGCCCTGAGCAACTCGTCGGCGGCAAAATTTCCGATGACTTCGAAACTCGTCTCCCCCGGCCGGGCCGTATCTCCGGTTACCCCCGGCACGCTTTTGATCGCACCTTTGATGGCTTCATTGCACAATTGACAGCAGTTGTGTATTCCTGAGACTTTCAATCTCTGGACTTTGTCCGATGGAATGTTAGGCTCGGGCTTTATAGCAAGATGCGCGTTGCCGGTTTCGCCGTGCAGTCCCGCATCCGCAATGGCGTCGAGAGCCTGCTGCGCCACGGCGTTATCCTTGGCAGTTAGAGTCACAATCCCGTGCTCCATGTCGCACTGAAACGCGACGCCAGGCATTCCTTCCAGTGCGGCGGCGATTGCATCGGTGCACCCCCCGCAGCAGAGATGGACGCCTTTTAGCTGAATATGGGCCTCAGCTTGGTCTGATGGTTTCATACATCACCTCCTGTTTTCATTGAGAATGCGGAGTCTGCCGATGAGAGAGACCTATTGCCTATTCCTCGATGCGGTGGAGTCCGGGCGGCGTGATCAAGAAAAACCATGTACCGTTGGAGGTGGAAATCGCCCGTTAGTTCGGTTTTTTTGCGTTAGTGGAAGGTGCATCGGTTTCGATAGACTGTGTATCCAACCCCCACCGCTTAAACTATCCGTATCGGCTTCAAAAGCCGCCGCATCGAAAAAGCCATTGCCCAGTTTTGTCACAAAATTTAACCGAAAGTAGAGAATGCCGTCGGGTAGACAAAGTTATCCAGCTACAGCCATCAACCGCTGATAGGCAGGAATAATACTTTCTTCAGTGAGCCGACCCTTCCGAATCCTATGCGTCGCTTCGAATCCATTCAGAGCTGCCTGGCTGAACGGAAGACTTTGAAGCCTAATCATTGGCTTGATGCTTTCATGCCCTACCGAGGGGCATCATATCGCTTTGACCCGCCCCGCGGAGAAAGCACGAGCTGCCGCGACTGGGTGTGGCGCGTCCGGAAAGCCCGGCAGGTAAAAAGCCACATTCAGCAAGGTGCGTAAATAGACATCACCGCGCTTGCTGCTAATATCCCGCAGCTTCGGTTTGCCGCCGCTGGAATCTTGCTTAAGGACCCGACCTAACCAGGCCGGCACTTGCCGCGCCGCCATCGTCAAGCCATTCTCGTCATCCTCCAGAATCTCCGGCAGGCGCGTGCGTACTTGTGCCGTGCGTTCCTTGACCGAGCCGCTGCGTACCCGGTGCAACATCTGGATGTCTTGCTGCTCAGTGCTTTTCAGCGGTGCGAAAAGGCTAGCGAAAAAATTCAGTGCCTGAGTTCGCTTGAGCTGTTTGCGTAACGCGACTTTTCCATAGGCATCTACGCCATGTACCTGAAAAACGTCCTTTGCAATGTCTAAACCGATAGTTGTAATATTCATGGCGGATCCCTCTTCCTCATTTAAGAGGTTATCTAACGCTTCCACTTTGGCACATTGTGATGCCGTAGGGGAGAGGTGGAGTCCATACCATTATCCTCCTATAGCGCTATAGTTTTTAAGCGCATCGGCTGCAAATGATGGGCTTCCCCATACCAGCCAGTCCTAGCGCTCTGATTCTGCAAATTGGAAAAAACACTACTGATATATAACATGACCAAAAACATCTACCAAAAACCGTCGCCGGAAACCCAGGCGGAAGCACTGAAAATCGCCAGGGCAACGCAGCGCCCGGGGCAGACTAAGGAACAAACCAAGCTGATCGCCCAGGGTGTTGAAAAAGGCATCGCGCTTTATAAGAAGCAGCAAAAGGAAAAGGCAAGGGAGTTGAGCCGGAAGCTCAAGAAAGCTACAAGCCAATCGCAACTTTCTGTCGAGCAGGAGGATCAGGAAATGGAAATTGTGGAACGGATCGTTTATCGGCAGCATTGGCTGCCCTGGCTGTTGCTGGCTTTGAGCTGGCTGGGGTGGGGTGTTTATTTTTTCGTTTCCCAAGGCCAGTGAATAGCCATTACAGCGTCCGGGAGTATGCGCCTGATGCCGGCTCTGTCTGTGTATCCCTCAACCCCGTCAATTTCTCAAAATAAGCCACTACCAGCTTCGCTTTACTATGGGAATTCAAACCTTCAGCCAAAACAATAGTCCCCGAGGCGGTTTTGGCGATGATCTGGTAATTGATGTGATGAGTATTGCCGGACTGGCTGCTGCCGTTTTGTTTGATTTCGATCGAGCGAATCAGCGGATAGGCGGAGGTTTTGTTGCTGACCGGAACACCGAGGATGCGCCGAATGGCAGTGAGCGAATGGCCGTCGAACCGGACGTGCAGCGAGTTAAACAGAGCGTATAAACCGGAAAGCACGATCAGATTGCCGATAAGACTGAATATGCCGCTCATGAGATACAGCATGATGCCTTCCTGCACGGCTTGCTTCCAGAGAAATACGCCGACGCCGCTGAAGATGCCGCCGAACAGCATGATGGCAAATGCGCTCAGCGGCTTGCGCCCCATCGGATAGTAGATGTCGACGCGGCTGCCGGTACGGGTCAGCGGTAACAGTGCGTCTGCTCTGAGTTGCACATGCCCGGATGGCTGGTGTTGCGTGGAGAGAGTGGTGATGCGGCGGGATTTTTCTTTGCCGGGATAGACGGGGATTTCGAAGCTGCGCTTTAAGTCTACGCCGGGCATATCACCGTGGATATTGAGCCGCCACAAATGGTAATTGTCGCTATGCTCTTCACTTGACGGCAAACCGTCCGGCACTTCAAAGCGGTATTGCAGACGAGTACCGTGCATCGATGGATGGACCTCGGCATATCCCTGGTCCTGCCAGATGACTTTTTCGCTGCGCGAACGGTCTTCACCACGGCCTGACATAAAGCTGTTGATGCAGCTGAGGGTCACTTCGAAGGCTGTAGATGGCTGGCAAGGAATGTTGACCAATAGCTCGCCGCCGACATCGCCGCCGATAGCACCAGGGAAAGGGTCCATGGTCATCGGCGTCGCGCCGAAACGTTTCCATTCCAGTGTGGATTTGATCGCCCAGAACAGCAGGCCCAGACCCACGCACGGAAATAACAGCACCAGCAGCGCAAGCGCACCTTTCTCGCGCCAGATGTCCGGTATGAAAAAGGCGGCAGGGGTGCTGATCAGATTCCAGAATACAGCGAAACCCCAGGCGAAGTACATGCCGGTTTTAGCATTGGACTGGATGATGCCGCCTTGCCATTCGGGCCGCTGCAACCAGGGTTGCGTGCCGCTTGCCGGTGTTGCTGCGGTTTTGGTGCCGCGCAGGCCGAAATAGATCAACGCAGAACCTGCGCCGCCGAAGACGATGACGAAGATCAATTTGAAACCGAGCAGGCTCCAGCGAATGTCCCGATTCAACACGGCATCTTCGGGATTTGAAGGGTCATACCAGACGCTGACCGTCTGGTTGTTTATGCGGGCATTTTCCAGGCGACTGCCCAGCGATTGCTGGAAGTCGCCGACATTGTCGTTGCCTGTGTTGATGGCGACACGGTTGCCGCGATAGTCCCGCCCGTCGACATTATAACGGTATTCGGCTTTTACTCCATAGGTTGTGGAATCGTCGGAATGGCTGGTGACGAGCTGGGCCTGCAGCAGGGTTCCCGGCGTTTCCGGCCAGGAAACCATGCGCGCAGCGTCATACAGCGTCGGCACAATGGAAAACAGCAGGAAACCTGCACCGATGCAGAAAAACGGCAGCCCGAACAAGGCAAGCAGCCAACTTTTTTCGATTTTGACGGTAGAGGGCATGGTTTTATTCCAGATAGCCGCTGATTGAATGGATGTTCGCCTGAATGCGGGGCTTTGGCATCGGCGTTTCTCTGCACAGGTAGGGGCGCTGTGCACAATGTCATTTTAGTAGATATAGCGCAAGATGGCTGAAAGCTCATGCAAAGCAGAGGTACGCGGGCATGGGGAAAGGCGCGTTGTTGGCTTGAAGCCCTGGCTGGCAGGGCAAGATTTTGCAGAGCGAGTCAGGGATTTTTTCCCAGGACGATCCCATCCTTCAGAGAATTAATTCTTTGCTTTTGTGCCGTGGCGTACATAAGTTTTGTTCTTTTTATTGTAGTTTACATCCCTTTGTTGGAAGCAAATGGCCTGTGGCTATTCTCCAGGAAGAAGTCCTATCTCTTTTAATTCAAGCACTTGAGGGGAAGATATGACTCAACAGATAGTTAGACACAGATCACGCAGATCTTCTGTGCAAGCCGGATTTCTTTTCAATCAAATGAAGAGAGATGGACATATTGAAAAGCGTTTACAGTCGGTGAAAAGTCATGGGTCAAAAGGATAATCCTCCAAAAACATCGCATCAGTCGGCGCAGGCTATAGCGAGCGTGGATGTAATACCCGTTATTGAAGAACAGTTACGTATTGATAAAAGGGTCGTGGAGACCGGAAAGATACGAATTTCAAAACGGGTGGCAGAACATGAAGAAACGGTTACCGTGCCGCTGATGCATGAGGAGATACAGGTGGAAAGGGTCGCTATCAACCAGTTTATCGATTCACCGCCGCCCTCAGTCCGATACGAGGGCGACACGATGGTGATTCCGGTAACAATGGAAGTGGCTGTGGTTGAAAAGCGCCTGATGCTAGTCGAGGAGTTACATGTAACTAAACGCCAGAATCAAAAGCAGGAACCCCAATCAGTGAATTTAAGCAAGGAGACGGTGAGCGTTGAACGCCTCAACATTGACCGCCCTGATTACTATGGCGCCGAGCAAAACGGATGCTGACAAAACACCTTTGTTTTTAATCGAAAATCAGCTTTATAGGTAAAGATTATGAGTCAGACAGTAGTAGGCATATTTGATGATCCTTCCGATGCCCAAGACGCCGTGCAGCAACTTTTAATTCATGGTTTCTCTCGGGCGGATATTGACATCTCCATACAGAAATCCGAGCAACGCGATGAAAAAAAGCTCAGTAGTTTTTTCACCTCTCTATTTGGGACGGATACGGCAAGATCCTATACCGAAGTGGCCCGGCAAAGCGGCGCCATCGTGACTGTCCATGCCGACTCGCCGAGTCAGGCTGCTCAAGCGGCAAACATTCTTGATGATGCGGGCGCTCTGGACATGGATGAGCAGGCCTACCAATACGGCACTGGCGTTTCCGGACAAGCAGGGCTCTCTGAGCAGCAGGCTGGCGCCGCCGAGCGGGCCGGCATTGCCGAACCGATCGGCACCTGTGGACCAGCCGGGGCCACCGGCAGGGAAAAAACCATTGCCGAGGCGGCCAGCGGGGAAAATGCCATCCCTATTATTGAAGAGCAGTTAAACGTAGGAAAAAGAGAAGTGGAAACCGGCCGGTTCAAGCTGCGCAGCAAAATAATTGAGCAGCCGGTCGAGGAGCATCTGAGGCTTCGCGAAGAGCATGTGCATGTTGAAAGACACGCCGTAAACCGGCCTGCTTCCGAGGCGGATCTGGCAGGTTTTAAGGAAGGCGAAATAGAAATCGTCGAGCACGCCGAAGTGCCGGTTGTTAATAAGGAGGCGCGTGTCGTCGAGGAAGTGCAGATCGAAAAGGAAATAGGCGAGCATGAGGAAATCGTCAGGGAGAAATTGAGAAAAACCCAGGTGAATGTAGAGGGAGGAAAAAGGCCGCAGTAATGTTGCAGTCCATAGGATGTGCCGACGACCCCATGGATGGGGAAGGTAGAGTACCAACAGTAGGCGCTTTAAGCGACGCAGGAGCAGTTGCCGAGGGCGCATCGCCCGCGATGGATGCATTTCACCGTGTCGCTTAAAGCGCCTGCTCTTGGCCAGCATATCCTATGGCCCTAAATTGCCGAACTGATGATGGCGGACTGCTGAAGCGAATCCGCCTGCGGGTTAGGCCTGTGCGTGATTGCAAGACCTGCCCCTTTATTTTTCGCCGATCATTTTACCTTCGAGGTATATCTCATTAAGGAATTTGGTTCTATCGGCAGTCATTTTGCTTTCGCACTTTAAAAGGTCCCAGTCTCGCGATGTGCCGCCGCTAGATAGGGTGTAATAAGCATGGCAATTGGCATCTCGATACTTTAGCCAAACCCTCTGACCTTGAATAAGGGTTTCCCTTATTTCTTCCTTTGGCACCAAGCTATCTTTGAAATCGTCTGAATCTATTTTTCTTATGATTTGCTGATAGACCTGATTAAGTTTTACGTCTGCCAGTTCATATTCTTGCTGTGCCTTGCAAAGATGCTCCGGCAAATCGCACTCCTCGGATGCTTGAGCAACAAAAGAAGCTGACAGCAAAAATAAAAATATTAATGGATTTTTCACCAAATACTCCACTCTCTGCATATGAATTTTTATTGTATTTAACGTTGGAATTGAGCAGCGGCTCAGGCGAAGCCTGATACGTCCGAACGAATGACTTGTGTATGCCCAGCATGGGCGTGAATTTATGGGCTGGAAGTTCCCTGTCGGAGAACCGATAGTGATTAACATTCAGCATAGGTTGACGATTATAACGACTAGCCGAAGGCAAGGGCAATATCGTCAGGTGTCGTCTGGCGGAAGTCTGGGAGCTGGCGGACAGAAGTTATATAGAAAGCCGAACCCCTAGCCCTAAAAAGGTACGCGGTGCGTCCGTCTACAAGGCTTTATAGCATGGTGAGGAACGAACCGCATCGTTCGCGATTGATGCGGTTCCTATCGTCATCCCATCCTGCCGCGCTACGCCTGTTGGACGATTGCCGAGAGCATTCCGGGTCGGATACCCTAAAGGGCACAAGTGCATTCGCCTCTACAGCGTCTTCAAAGAAGAAGTTGATGGGCTGATCCGCCGGCAAATCGCACAACAGCCGGCCTTCACCCCACCTGAATATCCACACTCGGATAACGGACCCGCCGTTTCTTGGGCGTGGCGATCACATAGGCCGCCGTCAATGGCCCCAAACGCCCGACAAACATCAGTATCATGATCAGGCATCGGCCGGCTGTCGACAACTCGCCGGTCAGGCCCCGGGACAGGCCGGCCGTGCTGAGCGCCGACACGACTTCAAACAGGCTGTCGAGCAGCGGCGCGCCTTCCAGCGCCGACAGGGCCATCGTACCGATAATCACCAGCGTCATCGAAATGACGCTGACCGAGAAGGCCTTCATGACCACGTTGCGCTGCACCGACCGGCGCATCATCGTGACGTCGTCGCTGCGGCCGAGAAAGGCATAGGTGGTCATGAACATGACGACAAACGTGCCCAGCTTGATGCCGCCGGCCGTGCTCATCGAACCGCCGCCGATGAACATCAGCACGATTATCAATAGCGTCGTCGGGTCGGTCAGGAATTCGATAGGCAGCGTGTTGAAGCCGGCCGTGCGCGGCGTGACGGCCTGAAACCAGGAGGCCGTCAATTGCCCGGCCAGCGGCAGATTTGCGATCGTCGCGGCATTGTTGCGCTCGAACAGCCAGACCAGCAGCCAGGCGCCCAGGTTGATAATGACGGTAGCGCCAAGTATCAGCTTCGTATACGGCTGCAAGCGTTTCCAGCGGCGACGGGTCTGCCACAGATCCTGCAGCACGACGAACCCGAGTCCGCCGATGATGAACAGGGAGCTGATGATCAGATTGACCGGCACATCGCTGGCGTAGGGCATCAAATTGTCGGCGGACAGCGCCAGCCCGGCATTATTAAAAGCTGAAACCGTATAGAAAAAGGCATGGTAAAGCGCGAGCCGCCAGCCCAGTTCGCCGCTCCAGGTCAAAGCCAGCAGCACGAAGCCGATGCTCTCGACGGCGAGGGCAAAATAGACCACGGCACGCGCCACTTCGCGGATCTTGTTCAGGCTGGTCTCATTGAACGCCTCCAGCGCCAGCATCTGATGCCTGACCCCTATCCGTTTGCCTATGCTCAGAACGGTCAGCACCGAAAAAGTCATGAAGCCCAGTCCGCCGGCCTGAATCAGCAGGGCGATCACCGTTTGTCCGAACACTGTGTAGCGCGCGCCGATATCGGCCACGCCCAGGCCGGTCAATGTAACGGCCGAGGCGGACGTGAACAGGGTTTCCAGCCAAGTGACAGAACGGGTCGTGGACAGCGGCAGTTTAAGAATGGATGTGCCGAAAATGATCAGCACCAGATAGCCCGAGGTCAGAATGGCCGGCGGGCTGGCTTTCAAGACCCTGTTTTTTAGGGTGGATTGGCCGCTTTCGAAGCGGTTGATGAGATGTTCCACCATCGCGTTAGCTGAACCGGTCTGCCAGTTTCAGCAGAGATCTTCTGACCCCGGCCAGGACCACGGTGTCGTCCGGCTCGATCAGGAACGGGTCGGCAGGATTCGGAAACAGTTGCTCGCGCCGTTTCACCAGAATGCCGAATACTTCGCCTTTGACGCTTGACAGCAGTTCGGCCAGCGAAGCGCCGGCCATCCGTTCCGTTACCTTGACCTCGACGATATATTGCTTGTCGCCCAGCGCCATGTACTCGCGAATCATCGGATAAGCCAGAGCCTGGGCCGTGCGTGCGCCCATTTCCTCTTCGGGATGGATGATACGGCTGACGCCCAGCCGGCTTAAAATCAGGTGATGCGCCTGTGTCGTCGCCTTGACCCAGATGTTGTCGATGCCCATGTTTTTCAGATGCACGACGCAGAGCAGGCTGGCCTGCAGGTTCTCGCCGATCGCTATGATCACGGCATCGTATGCCGTCGGGTTCAGCTCTCTCAGCGCATGCTCATCCGTCACATCGGCGACCGCCGTATAAGTCAGCGCATCGGCAAAGGTTTCGATCACGCGCCTGTCGCTGTCGATGCCGACGACATCGTGCCCCATCCTCATCAACTGAAGCGCCAGGGTAGCGCCGAAACGCCCCAGGCCTACCACTGCATACTGAGCCATAAACAACCCTATCAATTAACAAAGTCTGCTTTGTTGCCGAAGGTGGCCTAACGGTCCGGCCTGTCATACTGATATTCTAAAAAACAGATATGGAAATCTAATTATATCGTTTTTAAGAAACATCAGAGTTCACTACCATTTACTCAGACACACCGTTCAATCATTTATTCAAATTTGGAAGCAACACAAGGGGCACAGACATGGCGGCTAACGTTGAGAATATTAACCTGAAAAAACAGCGGACGGCTGAAATCACCAGCCGGATCGGCCAAATGCTTGAAGACATCCGTTTTGGCTCGATTGAAATTGTCATTCACGACGGCAAGGTGGTGCAGATCGAGCGCCGCGAAAAACTCAGACCTGAAGTTTTCGGTAATTGAATTAACAAAATCCACCGGATCACCGGGGATTTGAAACAGATGTGATGCAGCCGGGCGTTTCCATGCTCCGCATGGGAACGCTTCCGTATGGCTGAAGCGGCGCGGAACGGGACACTGGAGCATCCCGAAGACAGTTTCTGCGCGGCGTCTGTGAACTATAAATAATCCACCGGAATAACCGGCGATTAAATTAAAAAAATTAAAAAGGCGGCAAGACACCGGTCAACCGGAAAAAGCTGCTATCTGGGGAAACGCATGAGGACCAACAACGTTTTACTTTTAACGGCCGCCATTAACGGTCTGTTAGCTGTCAGCGGTATTCAACCGGCAACCGCCTCTACCGCTAAAGAAAAAGACGAAAAAATCGAATTACTGGAACGCCGCCTGCTTTTGCTGGAGCAGCGTCTGGAAGCCGCCGAGCGTAATAATGCCGAGCATAGTAAGGCTCCGGTAGCGAACGACAAACTGCAGGCGTTAGACCAGAAAGTCAAAATTCTGGAACGCAAACACGAAGTCGATAAGGAAATCGCCATAGAAAACGCTAAAACAGCCCCCGTATTTGAAGCCGGCCCGAAGGGCGTGAGCTTTTCGTCGGCCGATGGCAGCAATTCGGTGCGCCTGCGCAGTTCCATACAGGCGGACGGCCGCTTCTTTGTCGATAATGAGTCAAAGGCAAAGGACAGGTTCGATCTCAGGCAGGCGCGTATCTGGCTGGAAGGGCGGTTCTGGAAATATTTCGACTATAAGCTCATGCCCGATTTCGGCTCCAACCAGACGCTGCTGGCCGATGCCTATGTCGATGTGCATTATTTTCCCTATGCCAGCCTGAATATCGGCAAGCAGAAAACGCCGATCAGCCTGGAACGTCTGCAAGGCGATTCCGACGGCAACTTCATGGAGCGCGCCTATCCGACTTATCTGGCCAGCAACCGTGACATTGGCGTCAAGCTGCACGGCAGCTTCGCCAGGCCCGGCGATAAAGTCCAGTATGCTGGACCTATCGACTTCAAGAACTTCTTCACTTATGAAGTGGGTGTATTCAATGGCGGCGGCGACAACGGCGCCGACAATACCGACAAGGAAAACGACGACAACAAGGAAGTGGCGGCCCGCCTCTGGTCGCATCCGTTCCAGAACTCGGGCATTGCTGTGCTGGATGGTCTCGGCGTCGGTGTCGCCGGCAGCTGGGAAGTGCCCAACAACAATAAAACCACCGTCAAGAACCTGAAAACTCCGCTGGGCCAGAATACCTTGGTTGACTACACCAAAGTCGGTACAGGCACAACGGAAGTGGTCGCGGACGGCGAACACTATCGCATCTATCCGCAGGCCTACTGGTTTTACGGGCCTTATGGTTTATTGGGCGAGTATGTGCTGTCGTCGCAGCAGTTGACCGGCGACGGCGGCAATACGCATATTCAGCAGGACAACACGGCCTGGCAGATTCAGGCGTCTTATGTCGTGACCGGCGAAAACAATACCTTCCAGAGCGTCAAGCCGCGCTCGCCGTTCGATCCGTTCAATGGCCAATGGGGCGCCCTGCAACTGGCGGCGCGCTGGAGCGAATTATCCATCGATGAGGACACATTCAAACCGATCAATGGCGTGCAGCTGTTGAACCCGGCCAATTCAATCAGAGAAGCCAGCTCCTGGGCGATCGGCGCCAACTGGTTCCTGAACCAGAACACGCGCCTGATGGCGGATTATGAAAATACGCATTTTACCGGCGGCGCCAAAAACGGCGGCGACCGCCCGGCTGAAAACGTGTTTTCAACGCGGCTGCAGCTGGTTTTTTAACGCTGCGCCGCGGATTGTGGGGGCGGCTTCAGTCGCCCATTGATTATCAATACAAGGTTGTAGGGTACGCACCGCATACCATTTTGGAGCGTCCATAAGTGGTACGCGGTGCGTACCCTACTGTTGGTAAGCGAAGTCGCTCCCACAAGTTGATAAATATCGAATAATTCGATGATAAGTTCTAATTATATCGTTTCTATTATTAACCCGGCTTACGTACCATTTGCATCAATGAACAAGCGCTAACAAAGCCGTCTTGAAACCTTTTACTTATTCTTTAAAGACAGGATACACCATGAACACAAAAATAAGGCTGAAAACCGGTTTGCTGGCGGCGAGTCTTTTGGTCAGCAGCGCCGCATTCGCCGACAGAACCTTGCTGAATGTCTCCTATGACCCGACCCGGGAGCTGTATCAGCAATTCAATCAGGAGTTCGTCAAATACTGGAAGGAAAAAACCGGCGAGACGGTCACGGTTCAGCAATCGCACGGCGGTGCGGGCAAGCAGGCGCGAGCTGTTATCGACGGCCTCGATGCTGACGTATTGACGCTGGCCATCAGCTACGATATCGACAAAATCGCCGCGAACGCCAAGCTGCTGCCCAAGGACTGGCAGAAACGCCTGCCCAACAACAGCGTGCCCTATACTTCAACCATGGTTTTCCTGGTCCGCAAAGGCAATCCGAAAGGCATCAAGAATTGGGATGATCTGGTGAAAGAAGGCGTATCGGTCATCACGCCAAACCCTAAAACCTCCGGCGGCGCGCGTTATAACTATCTGGCCGCCTGGGCCTTCGCCGAAAAAACCTACGGCAGCAAAGAGGCCGCCAAGGACTTCATCAGAAAGCTGTACAAAAACGTACCGGTGCTGGATTCCGGCGCCAGAGGCTCCACCACCACCTTCCTGCAGCGCGGCATCGGCGATGTGCTGCTGACCTGGGAAAACGAAGCCTACCTGGCGCTCAAGGAACTGGGCCAAGGCGAAGTTGAAATCGTCGTGCCGCCTTTCAGCATTCTGGCCGAAACGCCGGTTGCAGTCGTTGACACGGTGGTCGACAAACACGGCACGCGCGACCTGGCTGAAGCCTATCTGAATTATCTGTACTCGCCGGCCGGCCAGAAACTGGCAGCCAAAAATTTCTACCGCCCGGTCGACACTAAAGCCGTCGATGCGGCCGATCTGGCTAACTTTCCGCAACTGGAACGCGTAACCGTGGATCAGGCTTTCGGCGGTTGGGACAATGTGCAGAAAGAGCATTTCGATGACAAAGCCATATTCGACCAGATCTATTCACCAAGCTAGTTAGGTCCACTGTAGGGTACGCACTGCGTACCTTTCGGGGTTATATAAAGATTGAAAAGGTACGCGGTGCGTACCCTACAGGCTGCCCTTATATCATTCTGTTGCCGGTGGGCACGAATAGGTTGTGTCCACCCTGCCGTTGGGGCGATACCTATAAAAATTTATGCTCACCACCACGAAAAGCGTAAAAAAACATGAGCCAAAGTAACATCATGCCGGGCTTTCGCCCGACTCTCGGTTTCACCCTGTTTTATCTGGGACTGGTCGTGCTGATCCCGTTAAGCACGCTGGTATTCAAAAGCTTCCAGCTGAGCTGGGATGAGTATCTGTCCGTCATTACCAACGACCGCGTGGTCGCCTCTTTCCGCGTCAGCTTTGTGACTTCGCTGGTCGCCGCCGCCGTTGCCAGCCTGTTCGGATTTATCATTGCCTGGGTGCTGGTGCGCTATCCGTTTCCGGGCAAGCGCCTGTTCGATGCCCTGATCGATTTGCCGTTCGCCTTGCCGACGGCGGTTGCGGGCATCGTGCTGGCGACGATCTACCAGCCTAACGGCTATATTGGCCAATGGCTGACCGAGGTCTTCGGCCTACAAGTTGCTTACAAGCCTCTCGGCATTATCGTGGCGCTGATTTTCATCAGCCTGCCGTTCGTCGTGCGAACGGTCCAGCCAGTGCTGCAGGAATTCGACTCGACCATGGAAGAAGCCGCGTCCAGCCTTGGCGCCACGCGGCAGCAGGTGTTTGCCCGCATTATTCTGCCCAACCTGTTGCCCGCTTCGCTGACCGGTTTTGCGCTGGCCTTTGCACGCAGTGTCGGAGAATACGGCTCAGTCATTTTTATCGCCGGCAATCTGCCTTATGTCTCCGAGATCGTGCCGCTGATGATCATCACCAAGCTGGAGCAATACGAATATGCCGGCGCCACGGCGATCGCGCTGACCATGCTGGTCATTTCATTTCTCTTGCTGCTGGTGATCAACCTGCTGCAACTGTGGGTGCGCAAGCGCTCAGGACAACTCTAAAAGGATACCGACATGAGTGCTATTGCTTACCCTGTCCACGAGGCTAAAACCGTTGAGCGGCCGCATGCGCTGCGCGATCCCGACTGGGTCAGATGGAGCCTGACCGCTGTTGCCCTCGGCATTATCGTTTTGTTTTTATGCCTGCCTTTGGGCATCGTCATTGTCGAAGCTTTTTCGAAAGGCTGGCAGACTTACTGGTCGGCGCTGACGCAGCCTGACGCCCAATCGGCCATGCAGCTGACATTGCTGACCGCCTTGATAACCGTGCCGCTCAACACGGTGTTCGGCGTGGCCGCGGCCTGGGCGATCACGCGCTTCGAATTTCGCGGCAAAAGCTTGTTGACGACGCTGATCGACTTGCCGTTCTCGGTGTCGCCCGTGATCTCCGGGCTGATTTTCGTGTTGTTGTTCGGCGCGCAGGGTTGGTTCGGCGAATGGCTGAGAGCGCATGACGTGAAGATCATCTTCGCCGTGCCGGGCATCATTCTGGCTACCTTATTCATCACCTTCCCGTTCGTGGCGCGCGAGCTGATCCCTTTGATGCAGGAAATGGGCAGCGAAGAGGAAGAGGCGGCGCTGTCGCTGGGCGCGAGCGGCTGGCAGACCTTCTTGATGGTCACGCTGCCGAACATCAAGTGGGCGCTGCTGTACGGCGTGCTGTTGTGCAATGCCCGCGCGATGGGCGAATTCGGCGCCGTTTCGGTCGTATCGGGCCACATCCGCAGCCTGACCAATACGCTGCCGCTGCACGTCGAAGTCAGCTATAACGAATATGACTTTGTCGGGGCCTTCGCCAGCGCCTCGCTGCTGGCCGGGCTGGCCATCGTGACGCTGGTCCTGAAAAGTGCGCTGGAATGGCGACAAGGACGGCGTTAAACCTGACAGATGTAGGCTGGGTTGCTAAACCCAGCAATTCGTGTCGCTAATGCTGGGTTTAGCAACCCAGCCTACCTAGTTACAACAGTTTTGTGAGACGACTTATGAGTATTCTGCTTTCCAACATCAGCAAGAAATTCGGCCAGTTTTCAGCGCTGAACAACATCAACCTGGAAATTCCCGAAGGCGAACTGGTTGCACTGCTGGGCCCCTCGGGCTGCGGCAAGACCACCTTGCTGCGCATCATTGCCGGCCTGGAGCAAGCCGATCAGGGGCGCGTGCTGTTGAACGGCGAAGACAAAACTGACCAGCATGTCAGCCATCGCGGCATCGGTTTCGTCTTTCAGCACTACGCGCTGTTTCGCCACATGACCGTTTTCGACAACGTGGCTTTCGGGCTGCGCGTCAAGCCGCGCAATCAGCGGCCGAAGGAAAGCGAAATTGTCAAAAAAGTCCACGCCCTGCTGGAACTGGTGCAATTGGACTGGCTGCACGACCGTTACCCGGATCAACTGTCCGGCGGCCAGCGCCAGCGCATCGCCCTGGCGCGCGCCCTGGCCGTGGAGCCGTCCGTGCTGCTGCTGGACGAGCCTTTCGGCGCGCTCGATGCCAGCGTGCGCAAGGATCTGCGCCAGTGGCTGCGCAACCTGCATCACGAGCTGAACGTCACCAGCATTTTCGTGACCCATGACCAGGAAGAAGCCATGGAAGTCGCCAGCCGCGTGGTCGTGCTCAACCACGGCCGCATTGAGCAGCAAGGCGCGCCCAGCGAGATTTACGACTGTCCGGCCAACGCTTTCGTCTCGCGCTTCATCGGCCAGACTAATGTGTTCACGCCGGAGCAGATGGACGACATTTGGCTGTCCTCGTACGGAGTACAGCCCGGCAAAACCGCGCATGTGCGTCCGCATGACATCGATATCGAAAAAACAACCGATCAGGATGCGAAGGTCACGCTGAAAGACTGGCAGCACCTGGGCGCATTGATCCGCATCGAGCTGGTCAAGAATGGTTCAAACGACAGGTTTTACGCCGAAATGCCTAATGAGCGCTTCAAGCGCCTGCAGCTCGGCAAAGGCGACAAGGTGTCCATGCGTATCCGCCAGGCGCATTGGTTCTAGTAGATACAACCCGACTGTAAAGGACTATAACCATGAACTTAAGCCAACTGGAATTACTGCGCGTGCTGCAGGAAACCGATCTGAACCTGTCCAAAGCGGCCGACAGGATGCACATCGTGCAATCGGCCGTCAGCCGGCAACTGCAGCTTTTTGAAAGCGAGCTGGGCTCGCCCCTGTTCGAGAGAAAAGGCAAAAAGCTGACTGGCCTGACGCCTTTAGGGGTTCGCATCATGGATGAAGTGTCGACGATCAACATGGCCAAAAATAACATCCGCGCCATCGCGGCCGATTACCTGGATAGCCATCAGGGTACCTTGCACATTGCAACTACGCATACGCAGGCCAAGTATTTCCTGCCGACGCCGATCCGGCGCTTCCGGGAAAAATATCCCGGCGTCAGGATCTACATGATTCAGGCCTCGCCCGAACAGTTGATCGACCAGCTGCATGCGCACAAGGCCGATATCGCGATCTGTACGGAAAAAGTCGATGAAGATGCCGGACTGGTGCTCAAGAAATGCTACGCATGGCACCATGCGGCCGTCATGCCGCAGGACCATCCGCTGAGCACGGGCGAGATCACGCTGGAGCGGCTGGCGTCCTTCCCGATCCTGACCTACAGCTTCGGTTTCACGGGCCGGTCGAACATCGAACATGCCTTCAGGAGCGAAGGGCTGGAACTCGACATCATCCTGGCCGCGGCCGACACGGACGTGATCAAGACCTATGTACGCCTGGGGCTGGGCGTCGGCCTGATCGCGGGCATGGCCTACGACGCGCTGGCGGACCGTGATCTCGTGGCGCGCGACCTGTCGCATCTGATTCCGCATTCGACGACCAAGATCGCCTATCTGAAACACAACTATCTGCCGCTGTACAGCCAGCATTTTATTGAGGAGCTGTTGAGCGCGGCCGATCTGCACCGCAACAGCAAGGAGCCGTTGCCGTTGCAACAATAGGAAAAACACAGCCTCTGCCGCTTGGCTCTGGCTTTTTTGCCTGCGATTTTAGGCGATGGCGGCAGACGGCTGTCGCAGCGTTCTGAAATCGCGGATTGATCAACAAGGAACCCCATCTTCATGCAGGAAAATAATCAGAAAAACATTAGCCGCTGCGACCTCGACGCCATCGTATCGGAACTGCGGCTGCTGCGGAACAAATCGCTGCAGCGCCGGCAGCGAGAAGGGCGGCCTACGAAGCTGCCGTCCCGAAAGGCGCTGATCGACGTTCTTGAAAAGCTTTCGGCGGCGCTGTTTCCGAACCGTCTCGGCTCAGGGGAACTCACCGATGAGAGCATCGATTATTTTGTCGGCCATACGCTGGATGCGGCGCTAAGAGCCCTGTGCGAGCAGGTGCGCCGCGAGTGCTGCTTCAAAGCCGAACAGAACGGCAACGTCGTCTCCGAGTGCAATCAGCAGGCAGATAGCATCAAGCGCGATTTTGCCGCGCAGCTGCCGGCGATACGCGCGCTGTTGGATGAAGACCTGATGGCGGCCTATGAGGGCGATCCGGCCGCAGCCAGTCCGGACGAAGTGTTGGTCTGCTATCCGGGCATGACCGCCATTATTTACCACCGGATCGCTCATGTGCTGCACTCGCTGGGAGCGCCGCTGGTAGCACGCATGATTGCCGACATTTCGCATTCGGTCACCGGTATCGACATCCATCCGGGCGCCAGAATCGGGCCCAGCTTTTTTATCGATCACGGCACCGGCGTCGTTATCGGCGAAACGGCCATTATTGGCCGGCATGTACGTTTGTACCAGGCCGTCACGCTGGGCGCCAAACGCTTCCCGAAAGACGCGGACGGCACCCTGATCAAAGGCAACGACCGGCATCCGATCGTCGAAGACGATGTCGTGATCTATGCCGGGGCCACCATTCTCGGCCGCGTGACCATCGGCCAGGGCTCAACCATCGGCGGCAACGTCTGGCTGACGCACAGCGTACCGCCCGGCAGCATCATCACGCAGCCCCAGGCGCATAGCGAAGCGCTATCCGGCGGGGCTGCAACTCAACAGGAGGGAGCTTACAACAGCCACTGAATCAATTTCGTATCACTTAAAAAAATAATAACTAATCACCAGACAAAATAATCAGGAAAAAGAAATATGTCAGATATACATGAAGCCTATACCGCATTGAGCGACGTTGCCGCGCGTACATTGGCCAATGCGACCAAGACCGTCCCCATGATGTCCACCATCACGCCAAGATGGCTGGTTCACTTGCTGCACTGGGTGCCGGTCGAGGCCGGTATTTACCGCGTCAACAAGGTCAAGAACGAAACCGGCGTTACGGTCGACTGCTCCAGTTTGGACGAGCGCGAACTGCCGCAGACCTTCGTCGACTATGAAGCCTGGGGACGCGAGTACCGGCTGGGCGCGGTCAACACCGTGCTGGACATCCACACGCGCGTATCGGACTTGTACAGCAGTCCGCACAACCAGATCCAGGAACAGCTGCGCCTGACCATCGAGACCATCAAGGAGCGCCAGGAAAGCGAGCTGATCAACAACCCCGAATACGGCTTGCTCAGTAATGTGGCGCCCTCACAGAAAGTGCAGCCGCGCGTCGGCACGCCCATACCCGACGACATGGACGAGCTGATCACCAAGGTCTGGAAACAGCCCGGCTTTTTCCTGGCCCATCCGCTTGCCATCGCCGCTTTCGGCCGCGAATGCACGCGCCGTGGCGTGCCGCCGGCTACCGTGACATTGTTCGGATCGCCGTTCCTGACCTGGCGCGGCATTCCGATCATTCCGTGCGACAAGCTCAAGATCGTCGACGGCAAAACCAATATCCTGCTGATACGCACCGGCGAGAGCCGTCAGGGCGTGGTCGGGCTTTACCAGCCGAACCTGACCGGCGAGCAAAGCATGGGCTTGTCGGTGCGCTTCATGGGCATCAATCATAAAGCCATTTCATCCTATCTGATCTCGCTCTACTGCTCTTTGGCGGTACTGACCGACGACGCCATCGCGGTGCTCGAGAACGTCGACGTGGGCAAATACTATGATTACAGCTATGACTACAAGTGATTTTGATGCCCAAAACGCCTCTGCGGCGCCGGAACTGTCGGTCGAGCAACTGGAGCGCATGGCCAATGACCTGTTTTCGGCCCTGCCCGGCGGCGATATGGCCGGCGCAGCATCGCAGCAGGCCGCCGAGCATCCGAGAGCCATGAACTGCGCAACAAAACTGGCCGGACTGCTTAACCCGGCCGGCGCTGCGCCGTCTGTTTCCGGCACGCCCGGCGAAGACGCGATGCTTAAGGAACTCGCCCGACAGATAGCGATAGTCGATCACGCGCCTTTGAACGGAACATCCGGTTCGTCGTTTTATTTTCTCGACGACCTCATGCCGTTCGGCCGCAGCCCGGAAACGCCGGGCGTCGGCAATGCGCATCCGCCTTTCGACGTGCATGCCGTGCGCCGCGACTTTCCGATTCTGCGGGAGCATGTCAACGGGCGGCCGCTGATCTGGCTGGACAATGCCGCGACGACCCAGAAGCCGCAGTGCGTGATCGACCGCATCGCGTATTTCTATCAGCATGAAAACTCCAACATCCACCGCGCCGCGCATGAACTGGCGGCGCGCGCCACCGATGCCTACGAGGCGGCGCGCAATACGGTCGCCCGCTTTCTGCACGCGCCGTCCAGCGATGAAGTCGTGTTCGTGCGCGGCGCCACCGAGGCGATCAATCTGGTCGCCAAGTCCTGGGGACGCCAGCACATCGGCAAGGATGACGAGATTATCGTCACCTGGCTGGAGCACCACGCCAATATCGTGCCGTGGCAGCAGCTGTGTGCCGAGACCGGCGCCAAGTTGCGGGTCGTGCCTGTCGATGATGACGGCCAGGTGCTCTTGGACGAGTATGAAAAGCTGTTCAGCTCGCGCACGCGGCTGGTCGCCTTTACGCAGGTGTCCAACGCGCTCGGCACCATTACGCCGGCCCGGCAGATGGTCGAAATCGCCCATCGCCACGGCGCGCGCGTGCTGATCGACGGCGCGCAGGCCGTGTCGCACATGCGCGTGGACGTGCAGGCGCTGGATTGCGACTGGTACGTGTTCTCGGGCCACAAGATCTTCGGGCCGACCGGCATCGGTGCGCTGTACGGCAAGCGGGACGTGCTCAACGGCTCGGTGCCTTGGCAGGGCGGCGGCAATATGATCAAGGATGTCACGTTCGAGCATACGCAGTACCATCAGGCGCCGTCGCGCTTCGAGGCCGGCACGGGCAATATCGCCGATGCGGTAGGGCTGGGGGCCGCGCTGGAATACATGGAAAAGCTCGGCATGGACAATGTCGGCCGCTACGAGCATGAACTGCTGGTCTACGCCACGCGCGGGCTCAAGACCATTCCGGGCCTGCGTCTGATCGGCACGGCAGCCGACAAGGCCAGCGTGCTGTCTTTCGTGCTTGAAGGCTTCACGACGGAAGAGGTCGGTTCGGCGCTGAACAAGGCGGGCATCGCCGTGCGCTCCGGTCATCACTGCGCGCAGCCTATTCTGCGCCGTTTTGGCATCGAAGGCAGCGTGCGTCCTTCGCTGGCGTTTTACAACACGTTCCAGGAGATCGACGTGCTGGTCGAAACCGTGCGCGCCATTCAAAGCAAAAGACCTATCTGAAGTACCGAGGGTAGGCGCTTCAGCCGCGGTTGCCGCGGCTGAAGCGCTTTTTGCGAGATGACATGGGATTGTTTTACCGAAGCGGCCTCATTGCAAGGCGCTGTTTCTGATCTGTTGAGAAGAAAATATTCAGCAGCTTTGTAGGGTACGCATCGCGTACCTTTCCGGACCTGCGGTGTGTCGAAAAGCCCTGAATAGGTACGCGATGCGTACCCTACAGTGGATTTCGCCTTGATTTTGGCCGGGCAGCGGGGTAGGCCAGGCTGCTGAACCCAGCATTACGGCCGCCCATGCCGGGTTTCCGCTAAAGCTCCAACCCAGCCTACACAGGCTGTTAAACCTTCAGGTGCAAATCTCAACTAACTGCGTAACATCAGCTCTTTATAAGGAATTTGACAGCAGGCGGCAGAACCACCTGCCGATATCATAGGCTACCGATTACTTGTTTCCGGCCTTGAGATGCTTGACCGCTTCTTCAGCGGCTTCGGTTGCCACTTCGGTATGTCCCTGATTGCCGTGTTCGATGGCGCTTTCCAGTGATTTTACGCCTTCATCTATGTGGTTTTTGGCTTCTCCTTTGGAAACCTCGGCGCTTTTCTGGGCATGTTTCAGCGCTTCTTCCGCATGCTCAACCAGAACGGAAGCATGTCCAGCCTTGCCATGCGTTACCGCGGCATTGGCATGTTTCAGCGCTTCGTCCGCATGCTGTTCGGCAAAAACGCTTGTGCTCAATAAAAGTAATAAGCCTGTAGCCATTAATTTGAAAATCTTCATATTCGACCTGTTTTAAATAGTTAGTAAACGAAAGGTATTTTTGTATCAGGTTGAGGCTTTGTATGGCCTTGCATTCTCATGACCGATGCCGGTCATCTAAAGTCAGGCTATTTTTCGGCACCCCCCAAGTTGATGTTTCTTAAATTCTATTTATGGCGTTGTTCTCCATGGTGCTGTTGCAATTCCTCCCATCTGGCCAGCTGCTGCGTGGTCAGGACTTGTTTGATGGCAGCTTGCGATTCCTCGTGCAGAGCCTGAATTTTTTCACGCTGCTGACTGAAAATTCCCTCCAGCTTGGCTTGCTGATCTTTCGTCAATTCAAGCGCTTTGCTCAGTTGCTCAACGCCGTGACCATGATGATGCCAGCTTTCGGCGTGTCCTTGTCCGGGAACAGCCAAAGCCGTTACAGGAAGAGTCATCGCAAGGGATAAAAACAGGATTTTCTTATTCATATTGATTCTCCGTTGATTGAATATTGACAGGCTCTTTTCCCGGAAGCAGTTCCATGAATCAATTCATCTGAGGTCATTATGAAAAATCCCGCAAATGCTCCGGCGAGCTATTGATTAGCTCTTGGCCTGAAACGGATGGATGGCGGTTGATTTCTGGGTCAGTACGTCAACGGCTCTCGGCTCGCCTGCGACCGCGCGCTTGATGGCCAGACGCGTCGCTTCGTAATTGAACGCCTGGATTTTTGCATCGTCTTCGGCCAGCCAGTGAATAAAGACACCCACGGAAATAAAAATATCGTCAGCTTCATCAATGGGTAAAATGCCATCCTCGACCGCATCGGCAACCGCCAGCGCTACGCCTCTTTGCGCGGGACCAAACAATTGCGTGGCCTGTTTGCCGTTTTTGATGGTCACTTTATTGAATAGCACAGTGGCCGGCTTTACCAATAGATTAGGCGCCACGACGGCCAGCAGGGTGGTGAAGCCGTCTTTGTTGTTGGTCAAGGCATTGGCAAACGCCGTTTCAGCGCTGCTGCCCCGGGGACCTAATATCAGGTCAATATGAGCCACTTCACTGCCTTCCCCTACCAGCGCTTCGCCAATATACAGCTTATTAATTCGAGCCATTTTTCTACTCCGTTTGTATTGTTGAAAGCGTTTCCTGTTGCCCGGAATACGCACCCATCGATAACTAAGCGGTTTTCATGCCAATCATGATAAAACTCGATAAATCAAGGCAGATACAGATAAGGCAGTCCGTTTTGTGTTGTGCTGGCTGCTGCTAATTCAACCTGAGTTGCTGAATGGGTGTTTCAGAACGAGCAGTGCGATAATATGGGCTGGCGAAGGATGCTCATACTATTGTTCTAACATTAAGACTTTATTGTCTTGATTTCGTAAAAAAGGGAAAATATGCGAAAACTTTATAATAAATCGTTAGGCGCTTCAACGAAATGATCTCCACCGAACTTCAAGCCCCGATTGCGGAGCTTCTGCGTCAGATTTCCAGTAATGTGTTGCTTGGTGCCATCTTAGCTGCCGTGGTCGCGGGCCTAAGTGCGTTTCTTGGTGCATATCTCCGGAAACGCGGAGAGGATCATGCAATCCGGGAAAACTTTGCCGCGATACGTGAACAGCTCAAAACCACAACAAGAGATACAGAGGACATCAAGCAACAGCTGTCAGGTCGCGCTTGGCGGTCTCAGCAACAGTGGTCCGCCAGGGAGCGGTACTACAGCAAACTATTGACCCAGTTACACCATTTCAGGATGGCGCTAGCCGATCTTTCCGACTACTACATGGAACCCGGTAGTGAGCACGTGTCAGACAACCAGCAAGGCGAGGATTTCCGCAAGCTCCGTTTAGGCGCTTCATCTGCATACGTCGAACTACGCAAACTGTTGGGGCCTGCTGCTATCTTTTTGTCATCACAGGCAGTCGAATCACTGCACAAGCTGTTTAGCGAACACTGGGATTTAGCAAACTTCGGCGCTGTTTGCACTGCTGACTACGTTGATGGCGCCTGCAAGCTGGTCAATGCAGCATACGAGCAAGTTCTCGGTGAGGCAAAAGCTCAGTTGGGAGTCGACGGTGATGCCTAACCCCTCCATCGAGCAGACCTGTTCCGGAAAGCTGATATCGAACTTTACGTTTCCTAGTTATCTATTAAAGAGTAAAAATGAAAAAAGTTATATTGCTAGGTACAGAACATCCAGTACAACTTGGAGAGGTATTGCCGGAAAAGTTTGCGTCACTGTTAATTGATTTGTGTGAAACTAATAATGTAAAGGCGATAGCGGAGGAGATAAACGAAGGTGACAATACAGTTGCTTTGATGGTTTCTGAATATTTACAGCTTAAACATCTGTACGCCGACCCTGATAGCGCTACACGAAGGGAAAGAGGTATCCCAGCAGATATTCCACTCGATCTAATTAATGAATATGGCAACACCTACCCAGATATCAATGTATGGCCTCGGGAACCCAGCGAAGACAATCTATCTAAAGTTGTTTGGGAAGAATATTATCGGAGAACTGAAAACTCGTACCGAATACGGGAGCAAATATGGCTCGAGAACATAATCGGATTTAACACTTGGCCACTTCTATTCGTTTGCGGTACTGATCATTTTGAAGAGTTCTCTAAACTAATGAGAGTTTCAGAAATTGAGGTAATAGAAAGTCATAAACATTGGATGCCCTAGTTGTTAGGGTGTTTGAAACCAAAACATAACTAAAGTGTTCCAGCAGAAAATCAAAGCGTCACTTCGCTCTGCTTTGCCTTCCGCTGAACACGGCGTTATGTTATAAGATGAGCCATGGAAATTACATTAATCAGGCACGGCAAGCCCGCATTCGAGCTGAAAGGAAAAGTAAAATCCCGGGATGTTTGCGAGATGATCAGACGCTATGATTCATCAGGCATAGCGGAGCGGCCGCCGGAAGCAGCAAAACAGCGGGCATCGGCATGCAAGGTGGCCGTCTGCAGTGATTTCATCCGTTCTTTAGAGTCGGCAAAGGCACTTGGATTTGATGATATTTTACTGAGTGATCCGATGTTTCGTGAAATTGCCTGCCCTCATTTCAAGGCGGGTTCATTGACTATGTCTGTCAGCGCCTGGGGTGTGTTGTTGAGATACATGTCGGTATTCGGTTTCTCGCAAAATGGCGAGTCGCTCTTGATGGCAAAAAAGAGGGCGCAGGTTGCTGCATCGGCTTTGATTGACATAGCCCATGTCCATGGAAGTGTTTTGCTGGTGGGGCATGGCTTTATAAACTATTTTCTAGCCAAGGAATTGCTGTCCAGAAACTGGGCTGGTCCCTCAAAGCCAGGCGGCGGCTATTGGGAATACGGGTTATATCAGTATCATGCGGTATGACATGGCGCTGGGCGCTGCAAAGCCTGAACCAGGGGCAGGGTGCGGCTGGCTGCTCAAAGCATCCGACTCGCCGTTTCGGAGGACCCTATTCTAAGGCCGCTCATTTAAAATGTTACACAACAAAAAGGAAATTTAATGGCTCAAGTAAAAATTTACGGCATTCGGGAAAAGCTGGCGCCGGTGCGCGAGCGTTTGTCGGAAACCATCCACCAATGTGTCATGGAAGCCTTGCAGTTTCCGGCCGACAAACGCGCGCATCGTTTTTTCATGATGGAGAAGGAGGATATGCTTTATCCGTCAGGGCGTACCGATGCTTACACCATTATCGAAATCGCAATGATCGAAGGCCGCAGCATTGAAGCAAAGAAGAAGCTCATCCGCCTGCTTTTCGACAAAATCAGGGATGAAGTCGGCATCGCGCATCAGGATATCGAGGTGTGCATTCAGGAAAGCCCCGCGCACAACTGGGGCTTCAGGGGGATGCACGGCGATGAAGTCAAACTCAATTATAAGATCGATGTATGAATCTATTCAGGCGTTAGTGCTTCAACGAACATCGGGCATTTTGAAAACGCCGTACGTGAGTCCAGGACCACACGCCCTGTTATCAATGACAGCAATGAATACTCGCCGCCACGGCAGTAGAAAACTGATCCAGTTCAAAATCAGCATTGAAAAAATTGCATTAGGTAGTATTACGTATTATGCTTCGCTTCGTGCTTTGCGCATCAGTATTTATGTTAGTCAAGCACTAAAGAGGCTGCAGTCTGGATTGGAAGTATGGACTCGGCGCATCATCGGCAGAGAAATCCATTGCAGAACTCCAGTCCGCCTACGGGCCGGCTTTATTTTGTCTGATCGCCCATTCCGACGGGATAGGCGAATCTGTTCCTTACACTAGATCACAGGATGTCATTGTATGAATAAGTTCAAAAAACGGTTGTGGGTAATGGCGTGCGGTTCATTACTTGCAAGCATCGGCATCAGCCAATCTGTTCATGCCGCTAATAATATTCAGCACTTTAAACAAAAAGGGTCGGGTGCCTCGGCTCAATGGGATCAATCTGACGACTGCTCTTATTCCAGTACCTCCGTATATGTCTCGGAAACCGAAACACTAGGCGCCTCCGGCGATTCGGCGCCATTCGTCAGCGTATGGGTAAATACCTACAACTCTTGTAATGGAACCTCACACAGCATTTCCGGTTATTCATACGCTGATATCCAGTTCAACAAGAACCCGGGATTCAAGCCCAGCACACTGGTTGCGACCATCCCCGCCTCAGTGTGCAGCTATGACTATAATACGGATTCATGGTGGGGATCGTATACATGTGAGGAAAACCATACCATCGATGTCGATCTTACCTGGACGCCCACTGAGCATCCAATACACTCCAACAGCCATTACAACTATGGTTCGCCCACTTATAAGTTCTCATCCCACAGTGTAGGGTCTACGGCGGCCGCTACAGTTTCGGGAACCGTCAAACAGGACGGCTCCCTCGACTTGATTACCGGCAGCTTGGCATATGGACAGGTGTATTCTGACCATTCCGGAAGTATATATATGGGCGAGTACCCTATCTTTGTGGCGGAACCGGTAATTGCCTACTGATAATAAGGGCGGGATAAGCTTGAACCGCCTTTAAGACGTACTGGTATTAAACGGGAAGCGTCTGAGAAATTCGGGCGCTTCCCTTATCAACGCATCTTAAAAAGTTCTATTTCTTCATAAGGCTCGAGTCGAACTGAGGTTAATTAAGGAAACCCATGAGCAGTTATCAACTACAAACTGAAATTGAGATTGATGCAGCCCCCGACCAGGTCTGGGCAATTCTTACAGATTTTACAGCCTATCCAGAGTGGAATCCCTTTATCAAATACATTCATGGGCTTCCGCAGTATGGCGCCCGTCTTGAAGTGCGCATTCAGCCAAGCGGAGCCAACGGCATGACTTTCCGTCCGTCTGTTCTGATGGCCGATGCCGGCCGGGAACTTTGCTGGCTTGGCCGCTTCCTGCTGCCCGGCTTATTCGACGGCGAGCACCGCTTTGTGATCGAGCCTCTTGCCAGCGGGAAGGTGCGGTTCCGGCAAAGCGAGCATTTCAGCGGCATGCTCGTGCCGGTATTCAGAGGCAGTCTTGAGCGGGATACGAAGCGAGGCTTCGAAGAGATGAATCAGGCGTTGAAGGCGCGTGTTGAGGCAAGCTATGCGCGTAACAACGGAGAAGCCGGATTTTCGCAAAGCGTCAATCCAGCCGCCGAGCTACCCGTTCATGAGTGATGGACTTTGTGACTTAATCTGGTGCATTTATATCCGCTGATGCCTTTTGTTGTGCGATTGGGTATAGGGATAAGTTAAAAACAGCTACTTCATTGAATTAAATAGTGACACCGTTTGTGCTTCAAAATAAAAGGCTTATAGCCGGATTAATTAGCCTAGTTGCGTGGTCAATATGAGTTATAAAGGGCGAGCTGAAAAAACATATCTTTTTAAGTACTACAATAAATTTGGAGAAAATCCATGAAAACAAAGTTACTGATTGCCTTACTTTTAGCAGTTGGTTTAGCAGTTGCATGCAGCGAGATGAAACCTCATCCTATGGATATGAGCCAAGCCGTGCAAAATGCAGAATCAAAGGCCGACCATGAGGCATTAGCAAAGCATTATGAAGAAGCGGCGAGAGACATGCAGCTTAAAGCCGATGAGCATAAGAAGCTTCTTAGCCAATATGAATCAAAAAGCTATCTCTACGGCAAGCGAGCGCTGGATTTTCAATCGCATTGCAGAGGATTGATTAATGCCTATGAAAAAGCGGCAGAGGAAAACTTGGAAATGGCAAAGCTGCATAGCCAGATGTAACTCTTCATATATCCATATATGTACCTCACACAGTGAAGCGCATCAATCGCGAATGATGCGCCTCGTGCCTCGGCACATCCTACGGACTGACTTTTTAGGATAAACCTTTATGAAACCAATTGATCGCACTTGTGCCGAACATTACGTCTGGGGCGATGCATGTGACGGATGGCATCTGGTAAAGCGCGATGACATGTCGGTCATCGCCGAGCGTGTGCCCGCCGATGCAAAAGAAATTCGTCATTTTCATGCAATTGCGCGGCAGTTTTTTTTCATCCTGAGCGGTTGCGCCGTTCTCGAGATCAATGGCGAGCGTTTCTCCTTGATGGAAGGCCAGGGCATGGAAGTCGCTCCCGGCATTTCGCATCAGTTCTTGAATGAATCGTCCGAGGATGTTCACTTTCTGGTCATCTCGCATCCGAGCACCAGAGGCGACCGTGTCGATGCCTGATTTTGCGCCGCCTTCAATTTCAAAATACTAAATATTATGAAAGACACAACCGCCAAAATTGCCGGCATTGACAATTTCCGCGCTGTCGACGCTACGCTCGCGACATCAGGCCAGCCCACGGAAGATCAGCTGCGGGCTGCAGCGGCCGAAGGCTATGAAGTCGTCATCAATCTCGCGCTTCACAACCATCCTCGCTATTCGCTGCCGGATGAGTCGGGTCTGGTGGAAAGCCTGGGCATGACATACGTCCATATTCCGGTCCAGTTCGACGCTCCCGGCGAGAATGAGCTGCTGGCTTTCTTTGAAGCCATGGGCGTGCACAAAGACAGAAAGCGCCATATTCATTGTTCCCTCAATAAACGGGCGACCGTATTCCTGGGATTGTACAACATGATCAGGCTGGGTCAGGCTGAAGCTGACGCGTTCGAGACCATGAGGTCGGTCTGGGAACCTGACGAGGTCTGGGCCGCGTTTATAGCGGACATGCAGGCCAGGCATGTTGCTCACTCTCCGGCATCAGCCCGGCCAGATTAAAAAATCTGTAATTCTCGCCGTAAATCCATAACGCCACATCGACGCTCCCCCATTGGGTACAACAGAAAATTAATCTTTCGTGTGATGGCGCACATAAATTTCACTCTTCTTGCTGTAGGGTAATTTTTTATCAGGAAGACGTGCCATAGTCTGTTTAGTTTCCTCTGCATCAGGCAGGTATATCAAACGTCGGCCCAGACGCGACTTTTCACAGCCGAGAGAGAAGTTATGCCATTTATCCGCTGCTTACATAGAACACTACTTTTATTGGCAGTTTTCGCTGTTGCCATGTTTTCTATCAGCGCCTATGCGCATCAGGAACAATCCGGAGCCGGTCTTACAGAGAAAGCCCGGCTCGGCGAGATTCGTTTCCCGACTTCTGCCCGGTCGGAAAAGGCGCAAGCCCATTTTCTGCGGGGAGTCACTGCGCTGCATTCCTTTTCGTATGAGCTGGCGCTCGACGCGTTTCGCAAAGCCACGGCAATCGAGCCGGATTTCATGATGGGCTATTGGGGCGAGGCGATGGCGTACAATCAGCCGCTCTGGGGAAAGCAGGATGCTGATGCTGCGCGTAAGGCGCTCGCAAATATCAAGGATATCCCAACGTTGACTCCAAGGGAGCGGGCTTATCTGCATGCAGTAAAGCTATTGTATGACGAAGGCGACAAGGCCTACGCCGCCGCTATGGAAAGACTCTACCGGGAATACCCGGATGATCTGGAGGCGGCAGCCTTTTATGCGCTGGCCCTGCTGGGGAGCGTCCGCTCAGACGATCCTGCCGGTCTGCGAACCCGGATCAGGGCTGGCGCCGTCGCGTTAGAGGTGGCCCGAAAAGAACCCGATCACCCCGGCGCAACGCACTATATCCTCCATGCGTTCGATGATCCGGATCACGCCATTCTGGCTCTGCCGGCCGCGCGGCGCTACGCCGAAATCGCGCCCGAAGCGCCTCATGCGCTGCACATGCCGTCTCACATTTTCCTGCAGCTGGGGATGTGGCCGGAAGCCGCTTCGACGCAGGAAGCGTTATGGGAACAGCAGAAAAACAGCCCCGTCAGCGAGCGCGACTACCATAACCTTTACTGGCTGCATTATGTCTATTTACAGCAGGGCCGCTACCGCGAGGCGGAGGCATTGCTGACGCTGATGCAAAAAAGTCTCCCGGAGTTTCCTGAAGATGACAGCGATTCCCTGGGCTACGTAATCTTTCTCAATTCCGGCATGGCCGCCGCCTTCGTGATTGAAACCGGGCGCTGGGAGGCGGCAGCCAGGCTGGTTGATCCGTTGCAGGAGAGCGCCGACCATTTCGTTGCGGCTGTCGAGAACAATCCCGGTCCGTACCAGGGGCTGGCCAGGTACGTTGAATCGCTATGGATCTACACGCGCGGCATGGCGGCGGCAAAAATGAATTCGCAGGATGCCCGAAAGCATATTGAAGCGTTGCAAGCCATGGCGCAGCGAGCCGATAAAGAGGATCTGCCCGGCATCGGATTGCCTCTGCCGAAAGTATCGGAAATTCAAAGACTGGAGATTGCTGCTGTGGCAAGCGCATCGAAGGACAGACTGGATGAGGCTATCAAGCGTATGGAAAAAGCGGCGGCCATCGAGGATTCGGCGCCGCCTCCCCCGGGACCGCCTGCGTTGATCAAGCCCGCGCACGAATTGCTCGGCGAAATGCTCTTGCAGGCGGACCGTCCGGCGGAAGCTGAAAAGCAGTTTGGGGCGGCGCTTGTTCGGCACACAAGCCGGGCGCGTTCATTACTGGGGGCTGCGCGGGCCGCCGCCCGGCAGGGAAAATGCGAGAACGCCATGAACACCTATGCCGAGTTCCTGCATCAATGGCAACGGTCCGATAAAGGCCTGCCGGAGATACAAGAGGCGCAGGACTATTTAAAGCGAGCCAGAGCGATGGAATGTGCTGAACGCATTGACACTCACCGGCCAGGAGCGATGGGTTTCCTTTGACAGTCTATCCTGTCTGCCTTTCATCCTATGGTATTCATACGTATTGCGTATTTAATTCAATATAGTAATTTTGAGTTTCCACAGAGCAATAGCTTGGGAATCTTTGACGTGGCAGAGCAGGGTATTTACATCTTCACGTCAACCCTGAACAATCAGCCAACGGCCGAGGCGGTGTGAAAACTCACTGATGAATCTCGTCCCTTTTCCAGGTTGTTCTGACAATATAAGATCGTGTCTTTCCGTCAATTATTTTCGTTTTGATACCGCCTGGCGGTTTATTTAAATACTGAAAGCTGAAGGAGATACTTCTATGAAATTGAAACACGCTACCGTTTTAATGGGCGCTCTTGCGCTTGGCCTCAGCACCCAATCCAATGCCGCCGAGCATCATACGGCTCAGGCGCTGGAACACTCAGGCATGGCGACGGCCCATGGACAGGATGGTCACGCCGACCAGCTGCTCAAGCATGCGGAAGAAGGCTTGAAACATGCTGAAGCTGCGGAAAAAGAGCATGCTGAATCTCATAAACATATGACAGAAGCCATTGATCATTTAAAACAAGCCATAGATCATGCCAAGAAAGACCATGCTGATGTAGCGACCAAGCATGCCGAAGAAGCGATGGTGCATATGCGCAAATCGATTCCTCAATAAGTCTCTAATGGTGAAGCCGGTTATCGGGCGTTCATGATAGCCGGTTTCGTTCTCCGTGATTTTGCCGTAAGCGGGCCGCCTGATTGTTATGCCGTCTAAAAACGACCTTGTTTTCAATTCCGGTAACCGGGGTGGGAGCGATGCCTGCATCGCGATTTAAAACCGCCGGGCCAGCCGCGATGCAGGTATCGCTCCCACAGGATCAGTCAATAATTTTTAAGGGTTTTTTAAGGAATTTTTCCCATATACGCTCAGACCGACAATCTGTAAGATTTTTATTACTCTAGTTCTTGCGCTTAGCGGGAACCGTAATAACAGACAGGATCAGTCGAGACAGCTCATGAAAATCCAGAGGTCGTTTTTTCTTTTAACCGTATTGACGGGCATGGCTGCCATCGGTGCGGATATGGGATATGTCGGCAAGGACAGCACCAAGCCTTTCGTTGCCCCGGCCATAGACTTCAAAGAGCCATCGGCGCCAAAGCTCGCCGAGAAGCCTCAGCCTTCAAGCGATGAATCAATCGAAATACCTGAATTTGCGCCTTTGGATATCGCCGTCGCCGAACCGGTCCGGCCCAGCGCCGGACAGTTGCCCGGCACGTTTCGCGGCGACTGGGGCGAAACGCTCATTTACGCCCGCAATGACCGGGTTAATTATGAAGATGCCGCCTATATAAGCCTGGAGAATGACAATCAAAACCAGCCGCCATCCACGAGCCCGGCATTTTGGCGCATGGTGAAAAAATTCAAGACGCCCGATCCGGAAGCCTGCCTGTCTCCGGTCCAGGGCGCCGATCTGACTAAATGCGACTTTACCGAAGAAGTTAGCTTAAAAGACCGGAATCTGAACGGCGCGGTCCTGAGCAAGGCGCGGCTGGGCGGCGAGCTGGGCAGCGCCGATCTGACCGGCGCCAATCTGAGCGGTGCCGTCGTGAGCGGTTCGCTGGTGATCGGTCCCGATACCCGGCTCGATCATGCCAATCTGTCGAAACTGCAATCCGACGGCAACAATCCGCTGATTGCCGAATCGGCCAATCTGAGCAACACCAATTTCTCCGAAGCCAACCTCTATGGCGCCAAAATGGCGGGCGCGAACCTGACGGGAGCTGATTTGACCGGCGTCACCCTGACCGGCGCGGAGCTTTCTGAAACCCGCCTCGAGGGCGTCGGCCTGAGCAAGGCCAATTTGACCTTCGCCAACTTGTCGGCCGGCGTATTGGCCGATGCCACATTGAACGAAGCCGATCTGACCGATGCGAACCTGACGGAGGCCGATTTCTCCCGGGCCAATCTGCAACAGGCGAATCTGGCCGGCACCGAACTGGCAAGAGCCGATCTTTCGGGCGCCGATCTGCGCGGCGCCAACCTGACGGCGGCCAAAAATACCAACAGCGCCATCATCGATAGCGAAACGGATTTCACTGACGCCATCTGCCCCGATGGCGTCAGTGTAGACGGGATGCAGGTTACGACCTGCGTCGGACACGGCTTTTAAAGCCATTGTCCGAGTTTCAAGGAAGAAATTTTGATGTCTGTCCCCAGGCATTGAGGGTCGGGGGACAGACGGTTATTTTTATAACATAGTTAGGAAAATTCATGAAAGAAACATCACTTCTTAGCGCCATGCTCGGCGTTCTGGCTATCACCTCCACCTCGGCAATGGCAACAGGATTTGTGACCTTGCCGTCAACGGGCTTTACGGTATCCGGCGGCACCTCAGCCTATACGCTCTGCAATGTAACCGGAGACTTTGGATCGGATGAATCCACGCCTCCGACATTCTCTCCCAACGGCGGCGCCAACAACACCTGTGCCGTGTCCAGCAGCAACCCGCCTTTGACCGGCTACACCAAAGTGGCGGAGACTACGCGCAATCTCACTACCAGCGGCATCACCGTCGGTACGCTGACCGACCAGGTCTGGCGGGATTCAGCCGGTACAAGCTGCGTTTATGCCGCCAAAATCCGCATGAACAACGTCGATTCCGACCCCAACACCGCCGGTACACAGTATTTTGAAGTCAACGACGTTCAGCGCGCCGGCTTCAGGGGCCGGGGGCCGGTTTCCATTGCCTACAATTTCGTAACGCGCGGCGCCGGACAGTCCGACGAAGTGCTGTTCCGGGCCGGGCTGACCCATACTGCGGTGGTGCATGAACCGGGCGACGACGACCAGCCGCTGACCTCGGTGGCGCCGATCAGCACCAACTGGGTAGACTTTACGTCGGACGTGAACTACAACGATCCGGACGGCTCTTCCATGCGCGATTCATCATGGTTCTACGTCAAGAGCGGCTGTACATCGGCTACGCCGGCAGCGGTTTCCGGCGTCTTGCAAGTCCGCGAAATGGGGCAGGAAGGCCAGCCTCTGCGCACAATTACACTTTCCGGCTATGCGCCGGCAGGGGCTGATAACGAAGACTAATGAGGCGGCTGTTATCGCTTCAATCCAATCTGATGGCTGGATAAGCCAATAACCTGGCAATCTGGCTCGACGGTTGGGCCTGGCGCTCCTGGCGGCCGACGGCAGTCAGGAGCGCCAGGAACAGTGGTCGAAAGGTCGGGTATGACGGGGCATTTCGGTTCCCCGCATCCCGCCCTTCCTTTTCACCCTTGCGCCATCGGACTTGCGGAGCTTATCCCAGATCACTGTGCTCATCATGAAGATTCGATGCCAGATATCCTTTTTTTCTCAGGTAATTGACTGAAGCGGCCAAGGTCACGGCCAGCAAAACGAGCCCAGCCAGAACTGCGAAGACTAAGCGGCTCTCGTCGAACCCGTAGAGATAATAGGTTTTCCACGCGACCAATGCGCTGCCGATCAGCAGTGCCTCGACGATCGTTCCGGTTTCCTTGTCGAGCGCTTTGCGCCAGTTATAATGGTCGAACTCCTGCAAGGTTTTACCTAGGCCGCGCAGATTGGGCCAGAAGCGATTGACGGTTTTCGTGTAATGGCCAAACTCCTGGCCAAACTTTTTCCTGAGAAAATCCTCTTCCGCCGAGATGACGGCGAGATAGACAAATCCGAAGGACAGGAAGATCAGCAGGCTAAGCAGGGGCGAGCCGTAGAGCAGGCTCAATCCCATCGTTATCAGGAAATTCCCTACATACATCGGATTGCGCGTGTGCGAGTATAAGCCTTTCACGACCAGCCTGGTGGCATATACTTGCCGGTTTCTTCCGCCGCGATGAATGTAGGCAAGGCCGATGGTCGCCAGGCGCAATGCCTCACCGGCCAGAGCGGTCATGAGTCCGATAATCACTAGCATCTGGTCGAGCGCGCGGCTTCCGAGGAGCAGGGACGGTTTAATCATGATGATCAGTGCGATCGCGATTCCGGGCAACAGCAGCTTGCGCGAGTGATATAAGACATTGCCCGTGGAGACCAGGAAACGGTTAAGTGGGCTGATGGTGATCGACTGCATAGTAATAAGTTCCTAAAAGATCGGGGAAAATGTCTCTCATGCTTTAAGGCTGCGAAAATCGCCAGTACGGCTTGGGCTTTTGGCGGCTGCAACTTCTGGCCGAGGCCCTGCACTTCAGCCGCCCCGTTTGAATTCAACAGATGGTATTTGGGCCGCCGCTGCGGTCGCGGCAATGCTGGAAAAATTTACGCATTTTAGACATTCCGAGAATGTGCCGTATCCGGCATTCGTATGCCGGATACGGATGTTATTCATTCTGACAGGTGCGAGGCAGTCCAGTGCCTGCAGCGCTTGGGGTAATCATGTCAGTTGTGTAATTATTGTATTCTCTAGTGTTTGCTGTAAAGTAGAATTATTGCCCTATGCTAAGATATAAGCTTGGAGGATCGGCAAGATTCTCACGGTCAACCAATCAGCTTTTCCAGTGCGATTAATTTTTGGATTCTCATGTGCAAAGATCAAGTTTTTAAGGAACAAATTCAAAAGACTGCGGATTTTAAATTCGGCACGGCGGTTGCCAATGTATTTGACGACATGGTGAATCGTTCAGTGCCTTTTTATGGCGAAATCCAGCGCATGATGGCGGAACTGGCTGGCGATTACGCCGCTGCGGGTACGGATGTCTACGACCTGGGCTGCGCTACCGGGACGACTCTAATCGGCATGAACACTTCGATACCCGAGGATATTCGTTTTATCGGCATCGATGATGCCCCCGAAATGCTGAATAAATGCCAAAGCAAACTGGAAGAAGCCGGATTTAAACGCCCTTTTGAATTACGCGTTGCGGACTTGAATCAACAGGTCGAAATCTCCAATGCCTCAGTAGCGGTTCTGTGCCTGACACTCCAGTTTATCCGTCCCATCAAGCGGGAAAAATTGCTGCAATCCGTTTTTGACGGTTTAAACAGTGGCGGCGCGCTGATCCTGGTGGAAAAAATATTGGCTGAAAACAGTCGCTTCAACAGAGACTTCATCGAGTACTACTACAACTACAAGCGACGCAATCATTACAGCGAGATGGAAATTTCGCAAAAACGCGAAGCCCTGGAAAATATTCTGATCCCTTATAAGCTCAGTGAAAATATCGACCTGCTGCGCAATACAGGATTTTCAAATTGCGAAGTGTTTTTCAAGTGGTATAACTTTGCCGGGCTTATTGCGGTGAAACAGTAACAGGGGCAGATTGTCGGGCAGCGCTCCCACAAGCTTGCGTAAGTCCTGCTGGTTTGCTCCATCCGGAACCCTTCACGGCACGACAACACCGTAACATTAATCAACCGGTGCTGCCGGCTGTCAACTCTTGGAAGCTGTTCAGTATCTTACTTCCAGTCCCACCCAATAGGCTCTCGGCGCGCCGGGGCCGATGAACGTGCTGTTCAGCCAGTCCCTGGAATTGTAGTTCCAGCCGCTGGGGCCTATGGCGCCTCTTTCGGACGGCGAGAAAGGATTGATGCCCAGCCGTCCGGCCGTGGCGTAGTCGCGATCGAACAGGTTGTTGATCATGCCGAAAAACGACACGCCCTTGGCGACTTCATAACGGGTTTTCAGGTTGAAGACCGCATAGCCGGCAATGCTGCCCGAGTCCTTGTACTGGCGCCCCTGGGTCAAGACTTGCCTGGTTTTGTTTCTGTTAAAAGCATAATAATAGTCATAGTCGCCTTGCGTATGCTCGTTGTTTTCGTTGCCGCGCACGTAGGATGACGAGTGCGCAATCATGGTCACGCCCAGCATCCATTTCGGGGTGAGATGGACGTTCAGATTGGCGCTGATGTTATGCAGCGGTATGCCCGGCATGCGGTCGCCCGGGTTGATCTCGATCATGTCCTGGCCGGCTGCCAGCGGCCGGCCGGTCGAATCGTAGGGAATCTGTCTGGCTTCGTTCGGCGATAGTACGGCAGCGCTGCTGTTGTGCGGGCTCACCATGAACAGGTGCGACTGGAACGTCGCATCGGTATAACCGTAATTGACCTGAAGGTCGACGATGCCGACTTTGCCGGAAAAGCCGAACTCGATGCCCTGCCGCCGGGTGTCGCCGATGGTGTCGAAGAAGCTGCGGTCGGCGGTAATGCCGACCAGATAGATGTCGTCCTTGAGATCGGTCCGGTATAGGCCGGCGTTCCAGTCCCAGTCGCCGAAGATTTTGCCGCGCATGCCGAACTCGTAGGAGCTGGCGAAAATCTGCGGCAGATACGGGTCTCCGGACAAACTGGTCGGCAGCGTGCAGGAGCCGCCGATGGTCGCCAGGCTTTTCGGCACCCTCTGCGTATTGTTTGGATCGCCGGGATTCTGCCGGACCAGGGAGCCGTCATAGGCGCAGCCCAGTTCCACGCTGGAGGGCACGCGGGTACCCCGGCTCCAGTTGAAGAACAGGTTCAGGTGTTTCAGGTCTTCGTAAGCCACATCCTGGTTCTTGAACGGCAGGTAACTGATGCCGGCGGAGGGATTGAAGGCCGTGTAATCGAACGCATCCGAGGTCGGCGTGTCTCTGTGTTTGCCCAGGCCGAAATAAGGGTCCTGGGCCAGGTAAACCGTCTGCAGGAAGTCCCTGTCGGAATAGTTGGGTTCAGCCGGACAGGAGGCCGGATCGGCGCCATTGCAGAGAATAGAGTTCGGCCGGTAGGCATTGCGGTCCTGATAGGCGCCCAGGCTTGCAGCGCCGGCGCGGGTGCGGGCCTGCATGCGGTTTTTCACACGCGTATAGTTGTAGCGGCCGGAAACGCTCAGATGCAGATTGTCGGAAGGCGAAAAGGTCTCGCTGAAATAACCGCTGAAGGTCGTGGATTTGCCGGAAAACGCGTTATTCCGGATATCTTCCCGCGCGGCTGTAAAAATGGGATCGATATGGGCGGGATCGCTGTACACCCGGTGCAAGGCGTCGATCAGGCCCAGGCGCTGGCTGGTGTCAAAATCGGTGCGGGCGTAATCGACGGAGCCGCCCAGCATGAATTTATGCAGATCGTTGTTCCAGTTGAGCTGCACAGACCCGCCGTCGGTCAGTTGCCCGATCGATGTCTTGCTGAGCACGCCGATCGGCGTGCCGTCGATGTAGCCGGCCGGGGAATCTTCCGGGTCCGTCGATATCGGCGGGGTGTTGTCGCCGGCAGCGCCGTTGCGCGGCCCGGCGATTGATTTATATCTGATCTTGGTGCAGGGCTCTTCCATCGGCGGCGCGGGTATCAGATAGTCGTCATCTCCAAAGGCTAGCGTCTCTTGATTCAGGCTGCCCGGATCGATGAGGAAGTCGCCATCCCGGTCCAGGCCATAGTCCTGGATGCCGTCCCGGTTCGCATCCGGGTAGCGGCAGACAGGGTCGTCGGTTGGGTTGTCCTGCGGCGCCATGGGCTTGCTCTGGTCGCTGATCTCTATGTCCGAGAAATCCTCGTAAATGTCGCCGGCGACGGCCTCGCGGTTGCTGTCGCGGCGGTAGATCTGGCCGGTCAGGCTCCATTCGTCGTTAAAAAAGAATTCGCCGCCCAGCGTGTACTGCTGCAGTTCGTTTTCGGTGTTGTCCGGCGACGTGAACACCGACGCAGGATTCTGCCGGTAAAGATCGGTCGGGATCAGGCCGTTGCCCAGCAGTGTATTGCCGACCAGCAGACTGCTGAAGCGGAGCGCGTAGTCGTCGCCGCGCAGATCGAAGCGGGCAAATCCCTGCATGACCTGTGAAGGGGAATTGACGCGCCAGCCTTCTTCATCGAAGCCGGTGAAAGCGATGAAACTGCCCAGCGTGCCGTTGTTCCAGCCGGCCGACAGTTCGCCTTTCTTGCGGTCCCACGAGCCGCCCTGAAAGCTCAGATTGGCGCCGGGATCGTCAAAGCCGTTTTTCGTGCGCAGCGACAGGGCGCCGCCCAGCGTATTCAGGCCGAACAGCGGATTGGAGCCGGGAAAAACGTCCATGCTTGCGAGGGCGTTCATCGGGATCAGGTCCCAGTTCACGATATCGCCGAACGGCTCGTTGACGCGCACGCCGTCGAAAAACACCGACAGGCCCTGCGGCGTGCCGATCTGCGGCGAGGCGGAAAAGCCGCGGTAGGTGATATCCATCTGGAAGGGGTTGCCCTGATAGTCGTTGACGTTGACCGACTGCAGGCGGCTGTTCATCAGGTCGCCGAGGCTGGTCGACATGGATTCCCGGATGTCTTCGCTGGTCACGGACTGTATGTTGCCGGGAATCTGTTCCCTGTCGAGCTGCAGGCCTTCCAGGGGCCCGAGCTTGGCGGTCGGCTTGCCGTTGATGGTGATGGTGTCGAGTTCGACGGCATCGGCATCCTCCGCCAGACACGGGGCCGTATTTGCCGACAAGGTTACTGTAAGCAGGAGTAAACGTGGTTTTTTGCCCAGCTTGAATAAACCGGGCGTTGGTTTCAAGGACATAACGACTGACTGTAAATGGGAATAGCCTGGTTGGGTTGGCACCGATAAACAAGCCGGCCATTTTATTAGGCGGGTAAGGACATGAATATGGGAAAAATTCCCTTATTCAGCGGCGGATATGAATACAGGAAAAATTCCTTGCCGCCTTGCGTAAGCATGTAGAGGCGGCTTCAGTCGCCCTGCCCTTTGCGTTTTCCTGCTTGCAGGCGGGGCAAAATAATAAGCCGCCTGGACGCGGCGGCTTGCCATTATTCATCCCTCATTCGATGGCTTGAATCGCACCTTTAAGCACCTGGGTTTTCGGACGGCAATTAAAGGCGCGATAGTACAGCGGCCGGGCACTGGGCCGGCCGCATCGCGCATGGTCTCTTTATTGCTGCTGCATGGCTATGTGGCAAGGCGTGGGGCCACAGAAGACTTTATCCTGCGAGGCAATCTTGCCTTCGTAAAAACCCACTTCATGAGAGGGTTCATGGGAATCCGGTACCCATTGCTCGCCCCAGAAATAACTAATCCGTTTTCCAGGATTAGAAGATTGCATTATTGGATGACAGCCTGCCAGTTCGACCACCTGATCATAAGTCATTCCTACCTCGACTTTGGCTAATTGCTCATCCTCAGGTTTGCAGGTGAAAGCAGGCAGTTCTGCATTCTCCTTGTTGCCCTGAACGCAGTACATGCCGGTAACCGTCTCGCCATCGTCCTGCGTGTAAGTGGTTTCAATAAAATCGGAGCAATTCTGGCTGTGGTAAATCACACGCGGCGTAGTGTCCTGAGGCGGCGTAGTGTCCTGAGGCGGTGTAGTGTCCTGAGGCGGCGTAGTGTCCTGCGGCGGCGTAGTATCCTGAGGCGGCGTAGTATCCTGAGGTGGCGTAGTGTCCTGAGGCGGTGTAGTGTCCTGAGGTGGCGTCGTAGGGTCTTGCGCGGCTTCAGAGGAAAGAACGCTAAGCAATGTCAGATCCGAATTCAATCCCAATCTGACATTCACGTACTCGACCTTATCGTTAACGGCCACCTCGGGGATAGTTATTGTGCCGGTAGCGGGGTCATAAACGGCGAAAGTCTCGGCAACAGCAGGCTTTTTAAAATCAATAAGATTGAATGTTCCGTCCGGGTTTAATTTCAATTTGACATCTATAAACTCGACTTTACCGTTAATCAGCACTTTTGAAATTGTCGCCGTGCCGGTAGCGGGATCATAAGTGGTGTTTGCTGCAGTGGAAGCAGGCGCTTCGGCAGGAGCCTGAGGGGTTTCAGCGGAAAGAACGCTGAGTGTTTGGCCCGAAATGAATCCTAAACTGACATTAACATACTCGACTTTACCGTTAACTATCACTTCCGGAATGGTTACAGTGCCGGTAGCGGGATCATAAGTGGTGAAAGCCTCGGAAGCAGCAGGCTGGTCAAAACTCAAAAGATTAAATGTCCCGTCCGGGTTTAACTTCAACTTGGCATTGGCATAGGCAACTTTACCGTTGACCAGCACCTCCGGAATAGTGGCCGTGCCGGCAGCGGAATCGTAAGCGGTGCTTGCCGCGTGACCAAGCGTTGTCAGGAACAGGGCATTTAAAAATACCGCCAGCTTTTTTATTCTCATTCTCTTCATTCTTATAATCCTGTTGATCAGCTATGCGGCTTTGAAATTTGCGCACGATTGGCGTCAAGTGCATAACTGATGACTGTCATTGGAAATAGCTCTGTTGGGTGTCGTCGATAAACGAACGGGGCATTTTATTGGGCGGGTAAAGTCATGAATATGGGAAAAATTCCCTTATCCAGTGACAGACATGAAAACGGGAAAAATTCCTTGCCTGCTTCGCTTGAATCCGTGTTCTCTTGTGCTATGGTCCAAGAGAATGATGCATAACTTGACTGTCTGGAACTGATTGCGAGTCTTTTCGAGAGGGAAGAATTGAAAAATGAATAAGGCTGGCACAAGGGTTTTTTAAGGCTATGGAAAGCGTACCAAATCTAACGGCGTACTTCTTTCAACAAACTATCCCATGGCATTTTTCTGTTACGGCGGCTTCATCCCGTCAGTCTTTGGCCGCTATGAACAGTCAGTTTTGAGCGGAAAAATGACCCGAGCCAGACTGCCGAAAGCTGGCGATATAAGTATTCGCACATATCCCAAGACGCTAACTTAACGCTTAACCTATCCGATTGTTGATACTTAGATCTCTGTACTCCGCCGCGCTATGTAACGGCATCAGATCATTATCGCTACGCACAATCCGGACGTCGCCGTTCTCGGCGACGCTGTGCCGGCATTGGGAGGCACGGACGCAGACTGCAAGGAGGTCCTATGGTGACTTTTTCGGTTCGATGCATGCGCCATGCCTGGCTGGGCACCGTTGCTCTTCTCGGGATATTGCTAACGCCGCTGCCTGCGCCCGGCAGTGTGATGCTGGCGCAGGTTGCCTCCGGCACAGGCAGCACCACCGATATCCAGAACGCGCGTGATGGCTCCGGCCGGCTATTCTTCGCCCAGCAGACCGGCCAGATCATGGTATGGAAGAACGATGTCGAGACAGAGTTCCTGAATATTTCAAGCCTGGTTTTGGCCGGAGGCGAGCAAGGTTTGTTGGGCCTTGCGTTCCATCCGGACTATCGCAACAACGGCTTCTTTTACGTGAACTATACGCGTAGACCGGACGGCGCGACAGTGGTAGCGCGCTATTCGCGCAGTGCGAACGACCCCGATGTCGCCGAACCGCGGAGCGCGGCGGTATTGTTAACGATCGCGCAACCCTACGCCAATCACAATGGCGGCGCAATGCGCTTCGGCCCCGACGGTTATCTCTATATCGGGATGGGCGATGGCGGCTCGGGCAACGATCCGCAAAATCATGCCCAAAATCTCACCAGCCTGCTGGGCAAAATACTGCGCATCGACGTGAATACCAAGGCCGGCCCGCTTCCCTACGGCATTCCGCCCGACAATCCGCTTGTCAGGTCGCCGCAGCCCGGCGTACGCGCCGAGATTTGGGCGTACGGACTGCGCAACCCTTGGCGGTTCAGCTTTGATAGAGCAACGGGCGATCTGTTCATCGGCGACGTGGGACAGAGCGCGCGCGAAGAGATTGATTTCGTCCGCGCCGGCACCGCCGGCGGAATGAACTTTGGCTGGCGGGTGATGGAGGGCACGCAGTGTACGAATCTTCCCGGCGATCCGCCCTGCAGCGATCCCCGTTTCACTTTCACCCGGCCTATCGTCGATTACGATCATGGTCAGGGTTGTTCCGTAACCGGCGGTTATCTGTACCGAGGCCGCGCGGTGCCCGAGTTGATAAGCGCGAGCGCGTCCGAAGAGGGCCAATTGTTCAAAGGCGTCTATGTTTTTGGAGACTTATGCAGCGGCACGATCTGGCGTATCAGCGCAACGGCGGCCGGGGGCGTCTCGAAGTCAGTGTTGCTCGACTCGGGCTTGTCTATCACCACTTTCGGCGAAGATGAAAACGGTGAAATCTACGTTGCCGATGCGGCTGCCTCGAAGATATACAGGCTCGCCAGCACGGTGCCGGGCGATACAACCAAGCCTGCGATCGCTATCACAAGTTTTCCTGACGCGCTGACTTTTCTTCAGCGTGGCGTCGCCTCTCAGGTGATATCGATTCGGGCATCGGATAACGTCGGGCTAGCGAAGGTTGATCTTTTCGTTAACGGCAATCTTTTCCTGACTTCAACGTCCGGCCAGGTCGATCAAGTTGTCGACACCAGCAAGGTTCCGGCTGGCGTCTACGAGCTGCGCGCGGTGGCGACCGATACCGCAGGCAATGCCAGCCAGGTGATCAAAGGCGTCATCATCCTTGAGACGTCCTCCGCGAATGTGTCGATCATCAACGGATTGTGCAATTGATTTCCTTTTATGCTGCGCCGCTGTCTTTGAGCAATGAATGGCGAGGCCGGATCAGAACTGCTTCGACCAGGCCAGCTGGAACGAGTATTGGTGCATTTCCAGATCGATGGTCTGTGTGGGGCTTAACGGATTGGTGCCGCTGACGGTATAACTGGGCGAATACATGAAGGCGAAGCTCAATTCGTCGTCCTTGCCCAGCGTGCGGCTGAATCCGGTCGTCAGATGCCACTTCTGAACGCCCGGCGCCAGGATGTTGAACAGCACTTCCGAATCGGGAATCGGCTGCTCGCCGTAGCTGACGCCCGCGCGCCAGGTCCACAGCTCGTTTTGCTTCCACTGTGTGCCGAACTTGAAGACGGTGATGTCGTCCCAGCCGAAGCCGGCGCCGCTGTCGTCGCCCAGCCGCGCCATCATCAGATTGGGGAGCATGGGATTGGCTTTCGAGTTCACGGCGCTGTAGCGGATATGCTCCAAGTCGAAGGCTGTGGTGAGCTGGCCGGTGACATCCCAGGCTATCCCGAAGTTGAAGCTTTCGGGTATGTCGAAGTCGCCCTGCTCGGCGAACAGTCCCGCATAATCCTTAAACCGCGACATGAAGATGCGGCTTTTGTAGGAAGCGCCAAGGCGCAGGCCCGGCAGCGCTTCGTACAGCGCGCCGACGCGCACGCCACCGCCGAAGGAATAATCGTAGCCCTGGTTGGACAGGTGGCCTGGATCGCTGGAAAAAGGCGCAAACGCATTCAGGCCTCTGGCCTTGAAGCGCTGGATCGCGAAAATCGGTGCGATGCCGACTGAGGCGCGCCCGTCCAGAAAGGAATACGCATAACTGGGCACGATAAATCCCTGCGCCAGATCGACGCCGGCAGTGCCGGCGCAATAGGTGCCGGAGCCGCCGGGCGGGCATAGAGGATTGGGCGAGGCGACGTAATCGGTGTTCATGCCGCCGTTGCCGTAGAGCGCCATCCCGATGGTCTGCCGGTTATCGAGCCGATAGCTCCAGCCGATAGTCGGAACGGCAAAGTACTCGCTGTCGCTCTCTACGGTGCCGGGATTCAGTGGGAAAGCGCCGGGCATCATGGTCGGCTGGCCCGTTACCGTGTATTCCCGGCGCGGACTGAAAACTTCGACTTCCAGGTCCAGTCTCTCGCCGACAAAGGCCATGCCGGCCGGATTCACGGCCACCGCGATGGCGTCCTGAGGCAGGGCCGTGGCGGCGCCGGCCATGGCTTTGCTGCGCACGCCATAACCATGGGAGAAATAGCCGTTGGTTGCCTCCGACACGTCTGGCAGGCTTATTAAAGCGGTTATGGCGATACCCGGCAGATAGTATTTTGCTCGTAAATTCATTAATGCCCCCCTTGTTTTTGTGTTAATCCTTCTTTTGGTTTTTGTCTGGACCGATGAACGGTGCAGTGAGGCGCATTGTAGTCAAGCTTGTATTTTCAATAAAACGATCAAATTAGATTGAATTATTCAATAAATAGATAAAGATGATTGCTCAATTGCTCAAGATGTTAAAAATCCGTACCGTTTAAGCCGGTGGCGCAGGATATTGCGGCTGATGCCAAGCAGACGCGCCGTCTGCACCTGATTGTTCTCGCAATAGGCATAGGCCGTGCGGATGATGGTTTCTTCCAGCGTATCGAACAGATTGGCGGCAGGCTGCTCGTACAAGTCGGTCAATACCGTTTCCAATGGCTTGATCGGGGAAGACAGGGGCGCACGCGCGGGCGCACCAAGCGGACTGATGACGCTGGCGTTTAAATTCAGGTCTGCGGCCGCGACCCTGCCATTCCGACAGATCAGCAGTGCATGGTGAATGATGTTTTCCAGTTCACGGATATTGCCGGGCCAGGCATAATCGAGCAGCGCGCGTTCCGCATCGGCGCTCAACGTGACAGAAGACAGGCCCATCCGTTTGCCGTAGCGTTCCAGAAAATGCCGCACCAGGGGCAGAATGTCACCGGGGCGTTCGCGCAGCGGCAATAAATTCAGCGCCGCGACATTGAGCCGGTAATACAGATCCTCGCGGAAGCGTCCGGCTTGCACGGCCGCGCTCAAATCGATATTGGTCGCGGCAATCAGGCGCACATCGATCGGAGTGGCTTGGCGCGCGCCCAGGCGCACCACCTCGCGTTCCTGAAGAACGCGCAATATCTTGACCTGCGCCGAGAGCGGCAGATCGCCGATTTCATCGAGAAACAGCGTACCGCCGTTGGCGGCTTCGAACCAGCCGCTGCGGGCATTCAATGCGCCGGTGAAGGCGCCTTTCTCATGACCGAACAATTCGCTTTCCACCAGAGATTCCGAAAAAGCGCCGCAGTTTACCGCCACGAACGGCCCGTTTTTGCGATTGCTGAGCGCATGCACCTGACGGGCGGCCAGCTCCTTGCCGGTGCCGGTCTCGCCTATGATCAGCACAGTCGCTTCGCTAGGCGCGATACGCTGAATATAATCGAACAAATGCCGCGATGCCGGATCGGCAAAAACCAGCGCCGTTGCCCTGATGGACAAGGCATGCGAGCTAGGATCAGGCAGCGTGATCAGCGGTCCGTCCTGAAGCTCGGGCGAGGCATTGTAAAAGTCGGAATCTCTGTATTTGGCCATAGTTGTTATTCGGGTTGTGGCTGGACCTTAATGGGTGTTGCGAATTACTTTAACAGTTAATATATATGAGTTTAAATGATCATTTTTCATAACATTATCTGTTATTGACATATATAAGAGGCTAGCCCGTTATTTCATGAAGCTTTGTAGGGTACGCATCGCGTACCTCTTGAGGCTCGATTTAGGCATTGAGAAGGTACGCGATGCGTACCCTACGGTGGATTTCGCTGGCAGGGCAGCGGGGTAGGCCAGGCTGCCAAACCCAGCATTTCGGCCGCCCATGCCGGGTTTCCGCTAAAGCTCCAGCCCAGCCTACACAGGCTGTTAAAAGGCGGTAGGCTGGGTTGCTAAACCCAGCATTACGGCCGCCCCTGCCGGGTTTCCGCTAAAGCTCCAACCCAGCCTACGCAGGCTGTTAAAAGCAAGTAACTCGTCTTTGGATGCGATGAACCCGATTAATACAACCGTCGCGCTAGCGGCACTTTGCGATTCTTAAAGCTTCGTAGGGTACGCACCGCGTACCTTTCCCGACTTGCGGTGTGCCGAAAAGCCCTGAGCAGGTACGCGATGCGTACCCTACCTCTTCCTACTCACTGCACTTTTCAATAACCTGTTGCTGAGACAGCAGGCCATAAACAGCTTGTTGCTGAGAGTGCAGCCAGGCGCATGGCCCGGACTGCGGTCAGCAAATCGGCCACAAAGATTTTCTGTTTTTAAAGTCATTGAATTCATTGGCATTGTTAGTGATCAAGCTCAGGTTGTGCCAGACATGGCACGGATTGTGATTAGGCTGTCTTGAAGTCGATTGAGACCAGTCTGCTTAAGGTTGTGGCCTCGTTTGCAATTATTACTAATGAATTGACACCGATCGGTGTCGTTCAAGGAACTGAGTGAACAGTATGAACCGCCCTGTAAAGAACTTTCAGCAAGTTGATTCAGGAATTACATCTCCCAATAACTTGGCGCGCATTTTCTCCTTTAAAACCGCTGCCAATGAATTTGATGCGTCATTCTTGCCCTCTGCAGGGACAGCCGCGGTCTTGAGCGACTTCAGATTTGAATCCGATAAAGGTGATCGGAAGCTTATCGATTATCTGGCGTTAGGCATATTGTCGATTTTTATTCATGCCGCGCTGGTTGACCATTTCGAACGGGCGGATTTTGAGCCTGAAGAAATTGTTCAGCCCAAGGTTCCGCCCAAAGTGCAAATCACCCTGGTTAAACCGCAGCCGAAACCGGTCATCCAGCCGCCACCGCCTCCTCCACCCAAGGCCAAGCCGAAACCGGTGCAGAAAAAAGCCGTTCCGCTCAAGCCGCAAAAACCGAAGGTCAGGCCAAAACCGGTCGAGGATATCGTTGAGCCGCCGCCAACGCCTCAGCCGACCTCGGCTGCCGAATCCAATGCGCCGGTCAGTCCGGCTCCCGTAGCGGCTCCGCCTGTACCGCCCGTCGAGGAGAAAGTAACGCAGCCGCATGCGGGCGCCGATTATCTGAATAACCCGGCCCCGGAATACCCCGAGATTGCCATGGAGCGAGGCTGGGAGGGACGCGTGCTGATGAAGGTGCACGTCCAGCCTGACGGCAAGCCGGACGAGATTTCCGTCATAAAGTCCAGCGGCAAGAAGGTGCTGGACGATGCCGCCGTCAGCACGGTCAAGAAATGGTCTTTCGTTCCTGCAAAACGCGGCGATACGCCGATTGCAGGCTGGGTAACCGTTCCTATCACGTTTAATTTAAGTTGAGGATTTATCAATGACACAAACCACATCTCCAGTTTCGCAAACACCGCCGGGCGCTGGCATTGCCAATCCTGCGGCATCAGGCATAGCGCCCGGAATCGCCGACGCGCCCGCGGGCGCTGCTCATGCCGCATCCGCGGCTACGGAACAGGTTGCTTCCGCTGCAAGCGGTATTGCTCCGGCCGGTTCGGACATCACCTCGGCCGTCATCGTCGACGGCACGCTCTGGGTATTAATCGGATTTTCGGTGGCGACCTGGGCCTTGATCCTGATCAAAGGCATACAGCACCTGCGGATTTCCCATCACAACCGCGTCTTCAGCAAACAGTTCTGGGGCGCGCAGGATTTTCAGGCCGCCGCCGCGCTGGGCACTTATGCAGGGCCGGCAGGGAGAGTCGCCCAGGCCGGTTTCGCAACGCTGATAGAAGCCGATGGCGGCACGACGACGCACGATCTGGAACATACGGGCGACCGTCAGGAACTGCTTGACCGTCGCCTGCGCCAGCAGATGCAGAAAGAACGCGGCGCGCTGGAAAGCGGGCTCGCGATCCTGGCGACCGTCGGCAGTATCTCCCCGTTCGTCGGTCTGTTCGGCACGGTCTGGGGCATCATGGGCGCGCTGACCAGCATCAGCAAAAGCGGTTCGGCCAGCCTGGACGTGGTGGCCGGTCCCATCGGCGAAGCGCTGATCGCGACAGCCGTCGGTATCGCCGTCGCCGTGCCCGCGGTCATCGCCTACAACTTCTTTATCCGCAGAAACAAAGTGATCTGGGCGTTTCTTGACGATTTCGCCATCGATTTCGTGCATCTCGCCCTGAAAACCTCGTTCATCATCAAACGCCCTGCAGCCCGGCCTGCGGCGTCCCGCCTTGCTGATGCGGCCGGCAACAGAAAGCACATCCTCAATGACGAAGAACTGCCAGCGAAGGGGGCGCACGCCTGATGGCCTTTAATACGAGAGAAGACGGCGGCGATGATGTCATGGGTGAAATCAACGTCACGCCCTTGGTCGACGTGATGCTGGTATTGCTGGTGGTGTTCATCGTGACCGCGCCTTTGCTGACCAATGCCATCCATGTCAATTTGCCGGAAACGGCCGAAACGGCGCCGCCCGAGGAAAAGGAGGCCGTCTATGTCAGCGTGGACGCGCAGGGGAAAGTGTTCATCGACAAGACCGAGATTCCGCTGGAATCCTTCGAAAACGAGCTGAAAACCCGCAAGGCCGCCGACCCTGAAATAGCGCTCAACCTGAACGCGGACGATGCCGTGCAATACGGCATCGTGGCCAAGGTGATGTCATCGATAGAACGTGCCGGCATTGCCAAGCTGTCGGTTCTGACTATCGCCAAATAAGCAATAAATCATTGCGTGGGAAGTGATTTGACCGGCCTGCCCAGGGCCGGTTCAGGGATGCTTTGTCCCGAACGCACGGGATGCTTGTCAACCGACGGGCTATTCCAAAAGTTTTGAGAATAATTATTAATGAGTAGTGACAATGAATTTTGACAGTAATCGGCAACAGGCGGAGAGCAGTGACGAGCTGGCGTTGTTGAACGAAGAGCTGATGTGGCTGATAGCGTACGATAATCTTGATGAGACCATTTCGACTGAAGATACTCAAGCTTCATCAGACCTCACAAGAAAAACCACAGGCATCAACAATAAACCTATACTGCTGAGCTGTGCGGCAATCATTATTGCCAGCGCTTCATTATTCACGCCTGATTATGCTTTCGCTGACGATCAGGACCTTGCAGCCGAGAATGCCCGGCTGAGACAGGAGCTGGAAGCGGCGAGGAAAGAGAACCAATCTCTTAAAAAAACGCTTAAGGTTGAGGATGCGCCAGTCGTTGAAGATACCTCGGCCAAACCTCAGGCTGCTGAAGAAACCCTTGCAGAAGAAGCCGCCGTTGAAGAAAACAAGACCAAAGACCTTGGCGAAGTCGTGGTACGCGCGCAGCCGCGGCTTAAAAAACTAAAAGACGTCCCGACTTCCACCTCGGTGCGGACAGGACAGGAATTGGCGCGGGAGTTGGCATTCGACATGGAAGGCATTCTAAAACGCTCAGGCAACGTCAAATTCGATCCGGGCAATGCCCGTACTAGCAGTTTATCGCTGCGGGGCTTGGGAAAACAGGGTCTGGTCGATGCCATGGACCCCAGTATTGGAACCGTCTTCGACGGCGTGCCGTATGTATACAATCCGCTGACAAGTTTCGATCAATACGACTTGGCTTATGTGCAGGTGGACCGGGGACCTACCGGTACCGATTTCGGCAAAAATTTTAACATGGGCAGAATTGCGATTACGCCCAGACACCCGGCTTTTGCGTCGGACGCCAATTTTTCCCTGACCTATGGCGATTATGATACATACATTGCCGATGCGGCCGGCGGCGGCGCCGTGATTGACAATTTACTGGCCTGGCGAGGCGCCATTCACGTCAACAAAGCCGATGGGGCGTACGAAAATATATCGAATCCGCGCCAGACTTGGTACAACAGAGATCGTGCAGCGGGCCGGCTCCAGCTGTTGTTTACGCCAACCGAAGATTTTAGCGCCCGCATCAGCTTTGACGCGAATGCTAAACAGGATGAGTCATTCAATGGCAATGATTTTTTCACGCCACTGCCGCGTCAATTCGCCAACGGCACACCGAATACGTCTTTGAATTCGTCATTTGAGACACGATCAAGCAGGCGCTGGTTCAGGGATGCCAAGCCAAATTATACCCTTGCCAATTACTTTCGCACTGACGCCTTTGATCAGGACAGCAGCCAACCCATTCAAACGGCTAGCAAAGGTGGATTGATTGACCTTAATTGGAATGCAGGAGATTTCAAACTGTCTTCGATTACCTCGCTCAGAGATTTCGAATTCCGGGCCGCCAATGATGAAGGTACGCCTTTCGATGTCAACAGAGGCGGATTTACCGGCGGGCATGTGCCTGAATTATTGCATTTTACCCAGGAATTTCGCATCGGCTCACATTATGGCGATCTGGTCGATTATCAGGCTGGCGCGCTCTATCTGAAACGCGATATGCAGTACAACAACTGGGCTTCTTATGGCAAGGACGCAGGCGCCTGGTACGCCAGTAATAGCCAATACAATGTGCTCGATGCCGATAATAACGGCCGGCAATTGATGTCGGATTCTGCTGACGGCCTGATCAGATGGCGTAATCGTATTATAGAAAATGATTCCGCGGGACTTTTCGGGCAAGCGGAATGGCATGTAAACGATGCTTTTAACATCACGACCGGCGCCCGGGTCAATTACGAAAAACGCAAACTATCCGTCAAGCAAGTCTTGACCGATAACGGAAGCGGTTCAGTCTTGAACAAGGCTGCCGTCAATGGTATCCAGTTAGGCGGTTTTGAAACGGACAAGTCAGGCGTTATGCCTGCGAGTGCGCTGGCCGACCCCAAGCAGGTCGCAGCAGCTAACGCGGCGGCACTTAAATATTTTAATCAGCAAAATTACGCGGACCTGACTGCTGCGCAGAAAAGCCAGATTGGTGCGGCAAAATCCATTCGTGATGGCCGTATAGGGAATCTTTGGGACTTTCAAGATGGCGTTATTGAAGATGTTCAGCCTACATTCCTCGTAAGTCCGAGTTATAAATTCAACAAAGATCTGACGGGTTATGTGTCCTGGCGATTTAGCCAAAAGCCGGGGTTCCTGGATGTCCCGAATGGCGCAATTCAGAAAATTAAAGAAGAGACCACTAATGCCTTCGAGATAGGTTTCAAATCGGATCTATTCAACGACACATTAGCCTTGCATGCCGATTTCTTTTGGATGGATATAGAGGATTATCAGCAGCCGGCGTTGGTATATGACGAATTCACTACCAACATAGATCGCCAAACCAATCCTAATGCCGATCCCGTATTCATCTCTGGCAGCGGCAATGCAGAAGGCGTCCGCATAATGGGTGTGGAAATCGATGGTTCTTATACCGGACTCCCCTATACCGCGATTAATTTTTCCGGAGCCTGGAATGATGCGGTTTATACCGATTTCACCAACGCCGTAACGCCGATTGAGCTGCGATATCCCGGCGCGCCGGTGTTATACGACGCAACGGGCAAAAATCTTCCCGGTTCCGCCCAATTTACCTTCAGTATCAGTCCGGAAGTTCGTTACCCCCTTGCCAGGGTAGGTTTTGATAAAGCTGAATTCCATACCAGTTTTACCACTACGTATACCAGCGCATTCAACTCGGATAACTCGTTATCAACATACGGTGTCATTAAAGCCAATACCACGACGGATTTTTCGATTGGCATTGGTCGCGTCGACAGACTGCTTGATGTCTCGGTGGTCGGAAAGAATATTTTTAACAATCAAGAATCTATTGCCAGAACCTGGAATACCTGGCAGCCAAATTGGCCGCAGTGGTTTGGTGTAAGAGTCAGCAGTAGCTTTTAAATAATATGAATGTTTCGTTCATTGATGGTGGAGGCATATCTGGATTTGATAGGTGTATAGCCAGTATTAAGCCGGCTGCCAAGAAATGAAAAAAGTAAATTAAATAATTAATTTTATACGCATTCGGAGATAAAAGATGTTACCCAAAAAAATACTTAACAAGCTAGTCCCCCTTATTAGCGCAATTGCCTTCAGCGCCTCGGTTCAGGCAGACGATCCAGTCACGCCGCCCATTCTCGGCGTGGCGGCCGGCGGCGTCGTCATCGATCTGGTCAAGGACGGCTTCAACGGCACGGAAGGGCCTATCGGCCTGGCGGACGGCAGCCTGTTGTTTACCGAAACCAATGCCAACCGCATCGTACGCATCGCGCCCGACAATACCGTATCGACGTTCCTGGAAAACACAAACGGCGCCAACGGTCTTGCCGTAAATGCCAATGGAGAACTGGTCGCCGTGCAGGTCGTCAACACCCGCGTAGGCGTGATTCATCCTCAGGGGCAGGAGAAGACCATCGTTGACAATTTCGACGGCCAGCCTTTCCAACGGCCTAACGATCTGGTTCTGGCCAAAAACGGCGGCATTTACTTTACCGACAGCGGCACGCGTCCGACCAAGGAAAACCCTAATCCGCCGGTTTCAAAACCGGGGCTGTTCTACATCACGCCGACCGGTTCCCTGACGCGCCTGGCCAACGATATCGAGCGTCCGAACGGCGTTCAGCTCAGCCCTGACGAAAAAGTGCTGTATGTGGCTAATACCCAGGGCGAGCATGTTCTCGCCTATGACATCGCCGCCGACGGCTCAATCCAGAACAAGCGCAACTTCGCCAAGCTGGAAGGCTGGAAAAATACCGAAAACGGCTGGTCCAGCGGCGCGGACGGGCTGGCGGTCGATGCCGAGGGCAGGCTGTATGTCGCCTCCAACGCCGGCATCGAAGTATTCAGCAGCAAGGGCGAAGCGCTGGGCGTTATCCCTGTGCCTAAAAAGCCGCAGAATCTGGCTTTCGCCGGCAAGGACAAGAAAACGCTTTATGTGGTAGGACGCGGCGCCGCCTACAGAATTCCTCTGCTGGCAGCAGGCTACGGTGGCAGGGCGAAGTAAGGCGTTTATGAATTCGGTTTCAGGGTTTGCGGTGGAGACTGTGATCAATGGAGACACAACCCAAGCGTGGATAACGGCACCCCTTCCTCATGCTTGCTGGAATCCATGTAAATCCGTGCAGCCTCTATCAAGGGCTCTGAAACCGACCTTTTTATCAGGACATCATTCAAGGAATCTTCCATGACGCGCAAAACAGCAAACGACTTCAATCCGGAAGTGCTGAAGCTTTTCGATCATTACGTCCACGGCGATCTGTCCCGGCGGGGGTTTCTGGCCTCGGCAGCCAAATACGCGGTCCTGGGTTTGACTGCGGAAGGTCTGCTTGAGGCGTTGAACCCGAAATTCGCTGAGGCGCAGCAGGTTGCCGTTGACGATGCCCGCATTGAAGCAAGCTACGAGCATTATCCGTCGCCGGACGGCTACCAGGCGATACGCGGCTATCGGGTGAAGCCGGCCAAGTTTAAAGGCAAGCTGCCGGTGGTGCTGGTGGTGCACGAAAACCGCGGCCTGAATCCCCACATCGAAGACATCGCGCGGCGCGTCGCTCTGGATAATTTTATCGCTTTCGCGCCGGATGCTTTGTTTTCTTTGGGCGGTTATCCGGGCGATGAAGACAAGGCGCGCGATCTTTTCAAGGCGCTCGATCAGAACAAGACGCGGGCCGACTTTATCGCCGCCGTCGATGTGCTGAAGAAGCTGTCGGAAGGCAACGGCAAAGTGGGCGTGGTCGGATTCTGCTACGGCGGCGGCATCGCCAATTTCCTGGCGACCCGCATTCCCGATCTGGCGGCGGCCGTGCCTTTCTATGGCGGCCAGCCGACGGCGGAAGAGGCGGCAAACATCAAGGCGCCGCTGCTGCTGCACTTTGCCGGCGCCGACGAGCGCATCAATGCCGGCTGGCCAGCCTATGAGGCGGCCCTGAAAGCCGCCGGCGTCAACTATGAGGCGCACATTTACCCGGGCGTGCAGCACGGCTTCAACAACGACACCACGCCGCGCTTCGACGCGGCGGCGGCAAAGCTGGCCTGGGAGCGCACCATCCGTTTTTTCAATGACCATCTGCGCGCCTAGGCTCTTCATGTTCGACTGACTATCGGGAGGTTCCCATGCTGATATTTCGTCTTATCCCTATCGCTTTACTGGCGCTGACTTGCTCGGATGCCGATGCGGGCCCGTCTGAAGCCGCTACCGAGCAGGTCAGGGCGCAGCTGATCGCTTCCGTCGATGCCGTGCATCCGGGCGATACGATTCAGGTGGGCGTGCATCAGACGATTATTCCGCACTGGCATACCTACTGGGTCAATCCCGGCGATTCCGGGCTGGCCACCACGATTGACTACGATCTGCCCGCAGGCGCCACGGCCGGCGCCATCCAATGGCCGACGCCGAGCCGCATCACGCTGGGTCCTGTGGTCAATTACGGCTACGAGAACGAAGTCACGCTGCTGTCCAGCATCAAGGTGCCGGATGACGCCAGCGGCGTGTTCCCGGTCAAGGCCAAGGTCAAATGGCTGGTTTGCGAGGCGGTTTGCATTCCTCAACGGGCCGAACTGGCGCTGGACCTGCCCGTCGTCGCGCCCGGCCAGGACCGCGGCCGCGGCAGCGCGCTGATCGGCAAGGCCCAGGCCAGCCTGCCGGTAGCGAGCCCCTGGCCGGTTAGCGCCACAAGCGATAATAGCGGCTTGACGCTGCTGATCACCGGCACGGGATTGCAGCCCGACAACATCAAGGACATCTGGTTTTATCCGCTTGAGTGGGGCCGGATTGCGCACAACGCGGACCAGCCTTGGCTGAGCAGCGGCGATACCATTGAGCTGAGACTGCAGCCGGGCGATGATGCGCCGGCTGTCGGCGGTCGTTTAAACGGCGTGCTGGCCGTAACGGAAGAAGGCCGGGATGGCCCGGTGACGCGCGGATTTATTATCGACGTGCCGTTGGCTGCGGCCAAAGCCGGTGCTTCGTTAGCCGCGGAACCCGATCTGGCGCTGCCGTCGGCACTGTTCCTGGCCTTGTTGGGCGGTGTGATATTGAATTTGATGCCGTGCGTGTTTCCGGTGCTCTCCATCAAGGCGCTGTCGCTCATAAAGCATGCGCATCAGGCGCCGCTGCAAACGCGCCTGCACGGGCTGGCTTACACCTCGGGCGTGCTTTTCAGTTTCGCGCTGCTGGGCTCGTTACTGATCGCACTGAAGGCCAGCGGCTTACAGATCGGCTGGGGCTTTCAGTTTCAGTCGCCGGTGTTCGTGCTGGCCGCCGCCTATCTGATGTTTGCGGTCGGGCTCAGCCTGTCAGGCGTTTTTTCGGTCGGCGGTTCGGCCACAGGCATCGGCGCTTCGCTGGCTGAACGGCCCGGTTATACGGGCAGTTTTTTCACGGGCATGCTGGCAACAATCGTCGCCACGCCCTGCACGGCGCCGTTCATGGGGGCTGCCATCGGCTTCGCGCTGGCTCAACCGCCGCTGGTTTTGCTGACCGTCTTTCTCAGCCTGGGCTTTGGCCTTGCCTTGCCCTATCTGCTGTTGAGCTTTTGGCCTTTCCTGCAGCGCTGTCTGCCGAAACCCGGCGCCTGGATGGAGCGTGTCAAGCAGGGCATGGCTTTCCCGATGTATGCGGCGGCCGTCTGGCTGGTCTGGGTGTTGGCGCAACAAGGCGGGAATGATGCGGTTGTCGTCGCGCTGGGCGGCATGGTGGCGATCGCTTTCGCGGCCTGGCTCTATGAATCCACTAAAACCGGCGGCGAAACGGCGCAGCATAGCGGCGAGGGCATTGCCGCGCTGACGCTGGCGCTGGCGCTGGTTTTGACTGGCGGTTATTACGGCGTGGAAGCCGGTGTTGCCGCAGAAGCCAAATCTTCAACCGCCGCCGAAGGCAAAGATTGGCAACCCTATTCGGACGAACGTCTCAAAGCCTTGCGCGCCGCAGGCAAGCCGGTGTTTCTGAATTTTACGGCGGCCTGGTGCATTAGCTGCCTCGTCAATGAAAAAGTCGCTCTGAGCCAGCGTTCGGTGATCGATACCTTCAGGCAAGCGGGCATTACTTACCTGAAAGGCGACTGGACCAACCGCGATCCCGAAATTACCCGGAAACTCGCGGAATTCAGCCGCAGCGGCGTGCCTCTCTACGTCTTTTATCCCGGCGGCACGGCGGCGGGTCCGGTTGTGCTGCCGCAGATACTGACGCCCGAGATCGTAACGCAGGCTGTCACGGCGCCAGCCGCTGCCGTTTCCATGAATGAACAGTAGGGTACGCATTGCGTACCTTCTTCAGAGCATTGATGAGCTCGCAGATTTTGAAGAAGGTATGCGATGCATACCCTACAGAGTATAGGAACAAGGGAGTGCAAAGGAAACTGCACTCCCGTTAAGGAAGCGAACGAGCTGAAAAAGTGATGATGACAGGCGAAGCACAGCGCGATCAAGTCCAGGTGTGGAGCGTGCAGACCTGCAAAGTTATAAGGCGGCTTCCGTTTCGCGGTTGAAGGATCAAGTTCAGCAGCAAATCAATGGACCGGTTTGCTGCCTCATCCAGGGCGCTGCATTGGATGGCGGCGCAATAACCAGGGAGGGATAAATGCGTATGAATTTTTTAATGTCAGGGCGAAGATGCTGAGCAGCAAACAAATACAGATAGTCATGACCGCCGTCGTTTTGATTCTGGCTGTAGTGATGCCGGTTGAGACCTTTCATCTGCTGATGGAAATCGTGGTTGAAATTTATGAGTTGCTCGAATTCACGCTGGATGAAGTGATCCACCACGTCTTCGAAACGAGCCGCCATACCACGCAGGTGATCGTTTTTTATTTGATGCTGGGGATGTTTTTGTACGGCCTTTACCGTCTGGCGAGGCTGTTGGGGGCGATCAACCTCAAGGTGAAAACTGTGGTTTCCGGTTGGCATGCGATATGCACTGAAAAAAGCGCCAACGCCTGGAAGCCCTGGCTGTTGGACAAAAGAGTGCGGATGCTGTGCGGAGTCACCTTTGGCGGGGCTTGTCTGGCCCTGCTGGTGTTTTAAGCAGCCGAGAGCCTGAAAGCGTTTTTTATTTAACCATAAGGAGTCAGTCATGTTTTTGAATCAACCTTACCGGAGCGCCTTAATGGGCCTGGCTTTTGTCCTGGCTTCCATGACGGCCCATGCCGCGCCTGTCGTCAATCAGGCCGCGCCTTTGTTCTCGGGCGCGGCCGCCGACGGCAGCACCGTTAACCTCGCCGATCTGCGCGGCAAGACCGTAGTCCTGGAATGGACCAACCATGAATGTCCGTTCGTGGTGAAGCATTACGAAAGCGGCAACATCCCGAACCTGCAAAAAGGCGCCGCCGCCAAAGGCATCGTCTGGCTGCAGGTCATCTCTTCGGCGCCCGGCAAGCAAGGCTACATCGACGGCGAAACGGCCAGGAAGATCAATACCGAGCGCGGCGCTGCGCCTGCCAACACCGTGTTCGATCCGGATGGGAAAATCGGCAGGCTTTATGAAGCCACCAATACGCCGCAATTCTTCATCATCAATCCTGAAGGCGTGCTGGTTTACAAAGGCGGCATCGACAGCATTCCCTCAGCCGACAAAGAAGACATCGCCAAAGCCGAAAATTATGTCAGCGCGGCGCTGGCTGAACTGGATGCCGGCAAGCCCGTCAGCAAATCCATCACCAAGCCTTACGGCTGCACCGTCAAGTATTCAGGATAAGGAGAGACAATCATGAAAGAAACCGTACACATCTGGGATTGGCCGCTCAGGCTGTTTCACTGGCTGCTCGTGGCAGCCGTCGTCGGGGCTTATGTCACCGGAAAGCTCGGCGGCGATCTGACCGACTGGCACGGCCGCATAGGCGGACTGATTCTGGGCTTATTGATTTTCCGCATCATCTGGGGCTTTGCCGGCACAACGCATGCTCGGTTCGCCAATTTCTTCCCGACTTTCGGCCGCCTTGCCGCCTATTTCAAAGGCAACTGGCATGGCGTCGGCCATAATCCGGTCGGGGCCTTGTCGGTCCTGGCGCTGCTGGCGGTGCTGACCGTGCTCGTCGTCACGGGCCTGTTCGCCAATGACGACATCGCCTTCGAAGGGCCGCTGTTCAGTCTGATCGATAAATCCCTGAGCGACAAATTGAGCGGTATCCATGCGCTGGCGCTGGACGTGCTGATGGGTTTGCTGGCATTGCATCTGGCCGCCATCGCATTTCATCAGCTGGTCAAAAAGAACAATCTGGTGCTTCCGATGTTGACGGGCAGAAAACAAGTGCACAAGGCCCAGGCATCATCGATTCCGGCGGTTGGAGCGTTGCGTTTCCTGATGACCGTGGTGATTTCCAGCACGCTGGTCTGGAGCATCTGGAGCGGGAACGTGGCGAGCTATCTCAATCCGGTCGACAGCCTGCAAACCGCGGCGGTCAGGCTGGGTTGGTAAAACGTTAAGACCATTTTTTATAACTCTAAAGGAGCTAAATACAATGAAAGTAAAACTGCCACTCGCGTTAGCGCTGACTGCTGTGACAACCGCAGCGATGTCAGGTCAGGTTGAAGAGCAGATAAGATTCCGCCAGTCCGCCTATTCGTTTCTGAGCTGGAACACAGGGAAAATCAAAAGCCAGGTGGTCGACCACCCCGAAACCTTCAACAAGGATCAGATCATAGCGGCCGCAAACGCCATTGCCGCGACCGCCAATTCCGGCCTGATCAATCTCTACGGTCCCGGCACGGACCAGGGCACAGGCTGGAAACAATCCCGCCTGCGGCCTGAATTCTTCCAGAAACAGGATGAAGCCAAGGAACTCGACGCCACTTTCATCAAGGAAGCCAACGAACTGGCGAAAGTGGCCGCCACAGGCGATGCCGGCGCGATCAAGGCACAGTTCGGCAAGGTCGGCGCTTCCTGCAAGGGCTGCCACGACCTGATCCGCATTCGCGAGTGATGCGGCAAACTTCATTGCAGCCAAGCGTACCTGTAATGAGTAGGTACCGCTTGACGCCATGGCCAGATTGAGGAACGAAACCCGGCATAGGGACACCTAATCGGTGATAGGCCGGGTTTCCGCAAAACATCGTAGTACGCATCGCGTACCTTCTCAGTGTCTAAATCAGCCTCAAAAGGTACGCGATGCGTACCCTACCGAACTGTTCAACAACTTATTCTGGAGGATCAGATGTCTGGTATTTTTTCCCGCCATCAGTTATCACAATTAACCCTGACGCTTGCTTTGCTCGGAAGCTTCGGCACCGCAACCGCGGCCGATCTCGATCCCAGAGCCATTTCGATCAAACTGCCGGAGCAGATCAATTGGGTTCCCAACCCCAGCGGCTCGGAGACGGCAGTATTGGTCGGCGATCCGAGCAAACCGGGCCTGTATGTGGTTCTGAACAAGTGGAAAGCGCATCACAACAGCAAGCCGCATTCGCATCCCAACGACAGATTCATTACCGTCATTTCCGGCACCTGGTGGGTAGGCACCGGCACCGACTACGATCCGGCGCACCTGAAACCGGTCCCGGCCGGCAGTTTCGTCACCCATTACGGCAATGAAGTCCATTACGACGGCGCCAGAGACGAAGACACGATTCTGCAAATCGTCGGTATTGGGCCGGCTACGGCGACGCCGGCAAAGTAGTTAGATAATATTGGAAAATCGGTGAATCGTAGGCTGGGCTGCTAAACCCAGCATTCGACGCCGCCAATGCTGGGTTTCCGCAAAGCTCCAACCCAGCCTACTGAACTGAACTATCAGAAATGAAAGATAATAAAAAACCGCCTACGGATTACCCGAAAGGCGGTTACAGCATTAGATAACAGTGATTGTATCTGTGCTAATAATGACTAAGAGCGCTTGCGATTAAAACCCAGCAGTCCCACTAAGCCAGAGCCAAACAGCCAGACGGCGGCAGGAACGGGAACAGCGCTGACATTGGCATTATTGACGGTAAAGTTATCAATAAACACATAGTCGCTGTTGCCATTTATGGTCAATGTAGCATGAGTAATGCCTGCATGAGCAATCCCAAAGTAGTCGCCTGAGTTACTGCCGTATGTGGGATTCAAGATGAGCGTTTCAAGTAAGTTGTTGCCGTTAAAAGCGGATAATGTCCAGGTATAATCAGCAGCACCCCATAAGAATCCGAAAGCGCTTACCGGCGCGTCAAAATCAAATTTGAAGCTATCAGGGCCGGAACCATGATTGGTCATATGATAAGTTCCGCGGGTGTTATAACCTCCAGCGTAATCACTATCTACTTCAATATTAGTATTGCCTGTGAATGTAACGCCGGCTATTGACAGAGAAGGAGCATCAACAACACCTGTTGATTCAAAATCAATTACAGTTCCTCCGGCTAAGTTAACATTGTCTGTGGGCAGTCCTTGGCCAAGGATTGGTGCGGCTGTGACGAATGTCGGAAAAGCCAAGGCGGCCGTAATTACTAAGCCGCCTAAAGATAAAGATTTTTTCATTTATATTTCTCGATAAGCAATGGATAAAAACTTAACTCTCCCACTGTTCATTTTTTAGTTATAGCAGTTGAGTTAGAGTATATATTATCCCATTATTATTTATTTATGTGATACGTATCACATAATTTATTTATTCATTTAGATAATACCAATACCAAGTCTGAATTCCATTTCATTTATTTTATAAGGTTTATTCATCCAATTAATTAACAGGGGTAATTTCTTTTCATTTAAAATCTGTAGGCTTGATTAAGTATCGTAGGGTACGCATCGCGTACCACTTCAAGGCTTTTCGGCACACCGCAAGTCCGGAAAGGTACGCGATGCGTACCCTACTGAACTGCATGCCATCCATGGCATGTTGAAGCACGATCAGCCGTTCGATAACACACGGTTCTACGCCATTCCGACACCCATCAGCGCGGAGGAAAACACGATGGAATTTTGTTGACTTTGAACAGAGTATCTACAATGACGTAACATAAGTACGTATTTTGAAAATGATACGCCATGCGCCCCAGCCCTGCTGAATCCGGCTGGGCTGAGGAATGAAACCGGTTCAGGGCACGCGAAGCGTTCCCTGACAATTCAAGCTCAAACAGACTTAGTCTGCAGCAAAGCAATAGAAATAGCCCGCGCCGCCGGTGCTCACCAGGTTCTCCTGGCTGCAGCCGCGGCTGGCATGGGTCGAGTTCCAGGATACATTGCCGCCGGTAGCCCCGCGGTTGGTACGGTCGGAATGGCCCACCTGAACGCTGCCCTCGCCGCTGCTCGTGTAGTTCTTGCAGGTGTGGTCGGCGGCGTCGGTGTAGGCTCTGCCGTCGGGCTTGGAGCCGGTGATGACGTCGTGCTGGTTGGGCGTATCGCCAACTCCGTTGATGGGCGTGCCTTTTTCGGTCAGCGTCGTCTTCCGGTGCACGTTGTTGCCTTGCTGACCGAGCTCCACGGTGTCGCCGTGCAGATGGGCCAGGTCGTTGGCCACGATGCCGCCGTTGGCATTGGCCCATGGGCCCTTGCCGATGCGGTCGCGGGCGTTGACGGCGGGCTGGTCGCCGATAGCCTGAGTGCTCAGGTAGGCTCGCCAGGTCCGGTTACCGGCGCCGACCTCGCTGGCCAATTTTTGGCAATGGGCATCGGCACCGGCCAAGCCGCCCAGATCGGCACCCTTGCCGAGGCCGGTGCTGGTTACGAAGAAGCCCAACGGGGGCTTAGGGGGTTCTTCTGCGAAGACGGTGCTGGCGCTCAGAACGAGCAGGCCGGCAAGAAAGCTGCTTTTTTTATTCATATTCTTTTATCTATGGTTTAACAAAACGGATTTGTGGAGTAGGGCTCCAGCCCAAGTTAGTCAGCATTTATCGTGCCGAATGAAATCGAGAGGGAATTCTGATGTTGATGAGCATGATCGATCGCCGGATGTTGCCCTGAAGGCACGTTTTGTTGATGGCCTGTTTTCACAGCAACATAGCGCGGCAACGATTGCAGAGAATGGCACCAGCGCTGTATCGTAGGGTACGCATCGCGTACCTCTCCTGGATTCAATTCTTGAAATGCCTTGAAAATGGTACGCAATGCGTACCCTACCGAACTAAACCCAGCAGTCGACTATTTGGGCCGACTATCGCCCGGATACCAAAATTGAGTATGGCATTGTTCGCAGGCCTGTTCGACTTCGCCGCCGGCCCTTTCCAGATCCTCGACGTTTTTGGCGGCTATCGCAGCGATCAGCTGCTGCGCGGCGGCCTGAAAGTTATGGACCCGATTGACGTATTCGTTGCGGTTGGCAGCTATCAGTTTTGTGATGCCCGCCGGGTTCAATTCGGCGCCGCCGCTGGAAGTTTTGGCGCTGGCGGCCGCAATGGGTCGGTCCTTGATCAGCAACAGGTTGCCGGCCTCGGCGACGGTCAACGCATGTTGCCTGAGGACCAGCCAGTCCCCGTCGGTTTGCGGGCGGCGGTCCTCGGTGCCGTTGGCCGTGCTGACCGATGATACCGAGTTCCAGACAAAGTCGATATTGGGGTCGATGACAGAGGTCATGATTTCCTGCAGTGTCGCGGCCGGCTTGAAGGGCGGGTTCGGCTCGGTCGCGGAGATATTACAGGCCGCCAGCAGCGAGGTCATGGCTAAAGCCGGGGTCGTGGCGAGTAATTTCAGAGCGGATTTCTTGGATAAATTCATAAGTGGGGTGGATTCTCTAGCAGGTAAAGTCCAATGCCGGCAAGTAAAGGCTCGTCATGCGCTTGTCGATGGCATTCCCGGATTCAGAAAAAACCGATAAAGCGCCCGGCAAACGCCACGCCGATCCACAAACTCAGCACCAGCCCGCCGGTGGTTTTTGCCAGCAATGCGCCGCGGGATTCGGCGGCGGCGACTCGGCGGTACAGCGTCAAGTAAACCAGCAAGGCCAAGCCCAGCAGGACAAATTTGGCCCAAAAGAAATCGTTGGGGTAATAGCTGGTCGCGGCCGGAATGAAAATCAGCAGGCCGGACACCACCAGGAGCGCCAGGCCCGTCCAGAACAGCCGAGCCGTACTGCGTTCGATCTGCGCCAGCGGTACATTGCGCAGGCCCAGGCCCAGCAGATTCAGGCTGGTCAGTAGTACCGACGCTAGCAGCAGTATCATCCCGGCGATATGGCCGAGCTCCATCACGGCGCATAACAGATGGTCCAGGCCGCCGAGAAATCGGCCGAAGTCGCTGGATTGCAGAGTTTTAAACGTTTCAAGTGCTGTCATAACAATGATGAGTCGTAAGGTTATTGATAACTCAGATAAGGGATCAGGCGGCCGGCGATGACGGTCAGGCTCCACAGCGTCAGCGATGTGAATCCGGCGAGTCTGACCGTGGCCGGCAGCGCCGGCCCTGCACCCCAGGCGTCGACGTCGCGCCCCCATTTCAGCTCAAACCACAGGGCATTGAGGCCGGCCAGGGCGATGAAGCCGAGCTTGTAGAAAAACACCGGCAGCGTGATGATTTTGGAAGCCGCCGCGATAAACAGCAAAATTCCGGTCGCGAAGGTCAGCATGAATCCGCCCAGCAGCCAGGGCCTGAGCGGATGCAGCACTTGCGCGACCGGCAACTGCGGCAAGAACAGGCCGAGCAAGCGTAAATCGACAAAAAACAGCAGGCCTACCGAAACGGCCAAGCCGATCAGGTGCAGGCCTTCGATAATCGGAAACATGTAAACCGATTCACGCAGCGCGGTGCCCAGTTCGGAGTCGTAAAGAGTTTGGGAAAATTCGATCAGTGACATATGCAAGTCTCAAAAAATTTACTTCTTGGCCTGCTCGACGGCGCCTAATCCAAAGCTGCCGTTATTCTCGGCGCAGATGCGTTCGTATTGATCCAGTATCGTCTCCTTGCCAGCATGAGTGGCCGGTTCCACCTCGAAGTGCCAGCCGTTGGGCTGGTCCTTCGCCGTCCATTTGCGGGCCGGCACCGTTATGGTGAACGGCCGGGTATAAACGGTCGGATCGGTCAGCAGCGCCTCGTAGGTGTAGCGTTTGCCGTCATTGCTGAAAATATAGCGTTCCTGGATGCGGCCGTTTTCGCTGATAAATTCGCCGGAACGGCCGAACAAGGCCTTGCCGTTATGATTGGCGACATCCACCACCAGGGTGTTGCCTTCCCAGTGGCCGCGCGAATCGCCGTTCCATAGTTTGATGTTGTCCGGCAGATGCGGCTTGCCGTCCAGGTGGATGATGCGGGTGCCGGAGTTGAACTGGAACAACACATAGCCGGGATATTGGCTGATCTCGTAACCGTGCCAGTACAGCGATTTGGGAATCCCGGCCGGCGCGCAGCGAGCCAACGGCTCGACATATTCCGGCTTGAGCGGGTTATGGAAATTGGCCTGAAATTCCTTGACCTTCTCCAACGCCCAAGGCTGAAACGGTACCTGGCCGTCCGCGGGATCGCTGACCCGGCTGGGCGCCCGCAGCTCGCGCGGGCCTTTGGCGACCCGGTTGGGATTGGGGTCGTTGAGGATGCCGCCTTGCGGGTCGGTAAAATTGTTGTGATTGGCAATGGTGTTCGACCAATGCCCTTGAACGTCCGGTTGTCCATCGGCGAGCCTTGGACCTGTCCATTTGCCGGAGACGATCTTGGGAAAGCTTCTTTCCTGTTCGATGCCCGACCCGCCCAGCCGCAGCTGTTTTGGGGCCTGAGCCGGTTTGGCTTCCGGCTTTTTATCATCTGGCGCGGCAATGACGCTTTGGCAGGCGATCAACATTGCCGAAAGCGCCAATCCAGGCATAACCGCCGGTCGGTGTGTCATTTTATGCTTCATAACGTCCTCATCTGTGTCTGGCCGGCGTTTCATGGCTTATTGGGTTTGGGCGGATAGTATTGGTCGTAGTCCAGCGTGAACCGGTAATCCTCGATTAACTGAAAATTCTTTTCCCGGTGCCGGTACAGAATCACGTTGATAGTCCAAGGGCGAGTGAATACGTTAGGGTCTTCGACCGTGGCTTTGTATTCGATCGTGTTCGGGTCCAGGAAAGCCCATTTTTCGATGACATGCAGCGCGTCGCTGTGGAAGTTGCCGGCGCGGTCGAACCAGGTTTTGTCGTTGAAGTGCTTGACGTCGACCACCAGCGTATCGCCTTCCCAATGCGCACGGGAATCGCCCAGCCACCAGTCATACGGGTCCTTGGGATGATCGGTGCCGTCGGTGTGTATCGTGCGTACCGAATGGCCGAATTGATGCACCAGTGTCAGATCCTGTTTACGCTGAAATATCTGGAACGGCTCGGGATAATAAATACCGCGCGGCACGCCCAACGTGTAGCCTTTCAGCGCCGGGTCGTCGGTAGCGCGGGCTTCGAAGTTTTTCTTTTTCTGCTCCAGCGCCTTGGGCAGATAGGGCAAGTAATGGCCTTCGACGATGCCGGCGCCGGGCGGCGCGTCCTTGCGGTTGGCATGCGGCTCCAGATCGTAGTCGGCGGCGCTGGTGGTTTGCCAGATCCCGGAAAAATCCGGTTTGCCGTTGGCCAGCCTGGGTACTTTTTTAGTGGCGGCGAATGCGCTGCCGATAGACATTATCAGCAATAGCAGGATGCCGCTGGTCAGCATGGCGATGTCCCGGAGCCGGGCAGGCTCAGCAGTTCCATCACTAAATGCCGTTCGCCCTGTGCTTGTCGAAGGGCGCTCCAAGCCGGGCTTCGGCAAGCTCGCCCCGAATGGAATGCCAGGAGACTTTAAGTCCTGGCTGCTATTCGGTGTAGTATTCAAGAATGTTCTCCTGATCGTTAGGCAAAGCCTGCAGCCTTGCCTGATTGGGTCTGGTCAGCCGGAAACTGGAAATCTTATTAGGCGACTGATCGCGCAGCCGATTTGGAATAAGGCGAGAAATCACTTCCCTGAATTTTGACGAGCAGCAGTGTGTGGGGGCGACTTAATTCGCCCTACATAAGCGCTGATTCCATCGACAAATCGGAAAGTTATTTTTAACCGAATCCTTAGCCGTGCAACGGTAAAAACCTGCAAATCCGGCGGGGCCGGACAGACTATTGAGATTGGGCAGCGCCTTGCGCTTGCGCGCCGGGTGCGTCCAGGGCGCCGCCGGTTTTGACGCTGCGGCCGTCCGACAGTACCGTAGTGACCGCATAGCCAAAATCCTTGCCGTTCTTGGCCCGGTAACCTTGAATGGTGACTTCGCTGCCGACCGGCAGGCTGGCCTTGGTGATGCCTTTTTGCTTCAGGCTGAACGGGGCGCCGAATTCGAACCCCCAGTTCTTGACGCTGCCGTCCGGCTGCTTGGTGTCCAGATACAGCCAGCTATGCGGATTGACCAGTTCCAGCTTGGTTACAACGCCTTTCAGCTCGATAGGCTGTTCGGCATCGAATTCCGCTGAAAAGGCATGATGCGCGTTTGCCGGCAGCGCCGTCAGTGCGAGTAATCCGCCCGCGAATATCCCGGTTATCAGCTTGCCGCTCATATTCATTCGATCTTTCCTGTACTTATTCGTTAAAAAATCAGTTGTGGCGGGAAACCGCATTTTTGGACGGTTTCCAGACTTGGCAATATGGGAACAGCAAGATTCAGGCCAGGGTTTTAGGATTGCCCGGTTACAGGGCAAATATTTTGTATTTTCTGCAATCGGCTGTTTTTATGAAGTAATTGCGGCGGAATTGACTTATTGATAAGTCGCCGTCCATGGCAGGAATCGACCGAGCGGGTTAACGACTGTTGGTTACGCAACAGCCTGGAAGCATTAACTGTTGATGGATAGACAGGTTAAACAGCTGATATTACGCAGTTGTAGGGTCGAATTCATTCGACCCGAAACGCTGCTATTTTTTACGGAGGGTTAAGTGCGAATACCAGCAAGGGGCACAAGTAAATTCGTACCTACACGGCATCTCAGTAAAAGTAAAACAGAGATCGATTCGTGCGTAACATCAGTTAATTAAGCCTGTGTAGGCTGGGTTGGAGCTTTAGCGGAAACCCGGCAGGGGCGGCCAAAATGCTGGGTTTAGCAACCCAACCTACTCCGCTTGGGTTACGTGCCAACCGCAACCCAACATCAAGGCCAAACCGGATTCTTATTGCACAACCGGTTATGGACGATGCAAACGCTGAAAAAGCCCCATGCCCGCGAACATGGCGGCCGTGAAGACATAAATTTCAATCCGGCCATGACTCAGCGCGGCAATGGCCGGTCCCGGGCAGATGCCGGATAATCCCCAGCCTATGCCGAATAATGCCGCACCGGTCAAAAGACGGACATCGATGCGCGCCTTTTTCGGCTCGTTGAAACTTGATGCCAGTACCGGTGCAGACCGGCGACGGGCCAGATGTTGCATCAAGGCCAGGGTCGTCAGCGCGCCGGCCATGACCAACGCCAGACTCGGGTCCCAGTGCCCGGCGACGTCGAGAAAGCCGAGCACCTTCTCCGGATTGGTCATCTGTGCCAGCGTCAGGCCCAGACCGAACAGCGTTCCGCAAAACAATGCCGAGAGATAGCCGCCCATCACCAACTCCCTGCACCAGGCCAGTGACGCACGATATAAACAGTAACGGCGGCAACGATCATGAACGTCAATGTCGCTGCGACAGAGCGAGGCGACAGGCGCGTCAGTCCGCAGATGCCGTGGCCACTGGTACAGCCATTGCCAAGGCCGGTCCCGTAACCCACCAGCAAGCCCGCGATCGACAGTACCGCCAATGACGGGCTGATATGAAGGCTTGCTGTTTCGTCGCCGACTATCCTGAATATTAAAGGGCCCAGCAGTAAGCCGGCAAGAAAGCAAAGACGCCAGCCGATATCGCGGCTGCGGGACGAAAACAATCCGCCCGTAATGCCCGAAATGCCGGCAACGCGTCCGTTGAAAAGCCACAAAAGACCGGCGGAGAGACCTATCAGCCCGCCGCCTGCCAGCGCCGAGTGAGGGGTAAAGTTTTCCATACGCTGCCTTTGAGTAACGAGTGAAAGTGCTAGATCAGAACCACCGCGGCCTAGCCGGCAGGAACGATAGTCGATGGATTTCCGGGCCGGCTATCTGCTTGGGATTCAGCCGATTGGCGCTGCTGAAGAAGCCGGGCGTCATGGAGGATTGTTCCTTGGCTGTTTATCCGTTGCGCGGTCTGAAAACTTCGGCTTCCAGGTCTGGCGGCAAAGGCCATAGCCTTGCTGCTCGTGTCATTGCCGTGGGTGAAGAAATGGCCGCTTGCCGCTTCCGATAAGCCCGGCACGCCTGCCATAGCCGCTATGGCGATGCCCAGCAGATAATATTTTTCCAGTGAATCCATAAATGCCCCCTTTTATTCAGTGCCGAATTCATTCTCGTTCAGTATGCATCTGGCCTACCCAGGCTCGAGCTGTGATCAGAGAGCACAGTTTATTAGAGTTTTTTTATTCAATAAAACGATCTAAATAGATAAATATATTTAATTAATAGATATATGATTCTGTATGGCGTAACGTTATCAATGCACGCATTCATGTAAATCGGATGCGGCCTTAAGGCTCAGTTGCCGCCCGTTGCGCCCGTTCAGTTCGGCATGAATGCCGGCCATGATGGACAACGCGATTTCTTCCGGCGTCTCGGCGCCGATATCCAGACCGACCGGCCCGAATACCCGGTTGCTTATACGCGCAGCGTCGCTGCCCAGGCTTTGCAGCAGCCTGTCCTTGCGATGCGAGGGACCTAACAGCCCGATAAACGGGATGTCAGAGTACATGATCGACTTGAGGTAACGCTCATCGTATTCGATGTTATGCGTCATCAATACTAATGCATTGAACTGATTCAATTCCAGACTGTTGTTTAGATCCTGCGGCATGAGGTGAAGCAGGTCGTCGGCCTGAGGAAAACGCTCTTTTTTGATATAGCCGGGCCGGTGATCAACCACTGAGACGCGCCAGCCAAGCGACTTGGCACATTGCACGAGGGGAATGGCATCGGCGCCGGCGCCCAATACCAGCAATCGCAATGGCGGCTGGAGCGGATCGTAAAATGCCCCAATGACATGATTGTTGATTACATGCGATTCGACGCGCGATTTTTGCTGCAATAAAGTTTGCAAAGTCGGTGCCATGAAAGGAGAAGGCGTAGTGGTCAACAGCTGCCGGTTGCCTGAGCCCAGCAGAAAGAAACTATGGCCGACCGGAAAGTCGGGATGCTCGGATTTATAGATGCTGACCAGAACGCTGGGTATATCGGCTTCGGCGGCATCGGCAATGACATTCAGCGGGCTGAAATCATATTTCGCCTTCAACAACTGCAGCAAAATCCTGACCGCGCCGTTGCAGCCCAGACCCAGCCCCCAGACCACGTCATCCGGGGAGCGCATATCATAAAAAACCGTCTTGGCCTCGCCAGTCTCGAAAACCGACTGCGCCTGCTCGACCAGATCCCGCTCGAAACAGCCGCCGCCCAGCAAACCGATCAATTTGCCTTGTTGAGTTATTAACATGCGCGCACCGGCTTTTTGATAAGTCGAACCGAAAGTTTCAACGATGGTAGCCAGTACGCTGTCTTCGGCCTGCTGCTTCAGCTGCCGGTAGGCATTGATCAGGTGATTGATTCTATTGGCCATGACTTATCCGGGGCTGTTTCCAACGGTGAATTCATCGATGATTTTATGCATGCTAACTCCAGCTCAGATCGGTTCGCAGCAAGGGCAGTTGGCGCACGCGTATGCCGGTGGCGGCGAAGATCGCGTTGCAGACGGCCGGCGCCAGCGGCGGCAGGGCCGGTTCGCCCAGGCCGGTCACCGGATGGTTGGTTTTGAGAAAATGCACGTCCACCCGCGTCGGGGCGTCGTCGATGCGGATCATCGGGTAATCGCCGAAATTGCTCTGTACGATGCGGCCCTTGTCGATATTCAGTTCCTGGAACATCAGCGCGCCGAGGCCGTCGACCACCGATCCCTGCACCTGATTTTCCGCGCCGCTGAGGTTGACGATTTGCGCGCCGATATCGGTCGAAACCACGACGCGATCCACCTTGAGTTTGCCTTCCCTGGACACGGTGACTTCGGCAACCTGCGCAATGTAGCCGCGATGGCTGAAATGGAAGGCGATGCCCTGGCCTTGCCCGCGCGGAAAGGTTTTCTTGCCCCACTCGGCTTTTTCCGCCACATGCCGCAGCACGTGCTTCATGCGGTCGACATCGTAGGGGATGCCTTGCTTGCCGGTGCCCAGCAGAAAGCCCTTGTCGCCCAGAATTTCCAGACGAAATTCCAGCGGGTCGCGGCCGGCGGCATGCGCCAGCTCGTCGATAAAGCTGTGAAACACCCAGGCCAGTACGTTACTGCGAGGCGCGCGCCAGGGGCCCATCGGAATGCCGCATTCCAGAGGCGTCTGCTCCAGGAGGCAGTTTTCCACCCAGCGGCCGGGAAATTCGTCGCCGGACAGGTTGGCGCCGCTGCCGGGTTCCAATGAAGGCTTGCCGTCCACGATGGTCTTGTGGGCGAAGGTCACGAAATGGTTGTGCCAGGCAATCAGCGTGCCCTTGCCGTCGAGGCCGCCGCGCAGGAAGTGGAAGCCGCCGGCGCGATATTGGTCGTGGCGCAGATCGTCCTCGCGCGTCCAGGTCAGCTTGACCGGCGCCGCTACGCGCTGGGCGATGGCCGCCGCTTCGATAATATAGTCCGGTATCAGGCGCCGCCCGAAACCGCCGCCGCTGCGGGTAATGTGCAAGGTGATCCGGTCCTTGGGGATGCCCAGTGTCTGCGAGACGATTTTCTGGCCGGCTTCGGGATTTTGCGTAGGCGCCCAGATTTCAATCGCCCCGTCCTTGTACCAGGCGATGCAATTCTGCGGTTCTATGCTGGCGTGCGAGATGAAAGGATAACTGTAAGCCGCTTCGACCGTTTTATCGGCTTTCTCGAGCACCGCCTTGGCATCGCCGTCATTGCGCAGAACCTCCGCGCCGGGCTGTCTGGACAGTTCCTGTGCTCTGGCGGCGAACCCCGTCCAGCTTTCCGCCGCCACCTTGCCTTCATCCCAGACAACCTTAAGGTGCTTGCGGGCGCTGAAAGCCTCCCAAGTCGAGTTGGCGACGATGGCCACGCCGGGCAGCAGGCCTTTGAGATCAGTGCCGCCTTCGATAATGAAGGCATCGCGCACGCCAGGCAGCGACCTGATCTCGTCCAGATTGGCGCTGACGACCTTGCCGCCGAAAGCCGGCGATTTCTCGTAGACTGCATAAAGCAGGCCCGGCAGCTGGACGTCGATGCCGAACAGAGGCTTGCCGGTCACGATGGCCGGATTATCGACGCCGCCGATGCGCGTGCCGAGCAGTTTGTAATTTTCCGGGGATTTCAGTCGAACCGATTCGCCGTCGGGAACCGGCAGGTCGGCGGCCGTGGCGACCAGCTGACCGTAGCCAAGCTTGCGGCCGGTGGCCGGATGATGGACGGCGCCGTCCCGGGCGATGAGTTCCGCTGCGGGAAGCACCCAGATCCGCGCGGCCGCTTCGACGAGCATGGTGCGCGCGGTCGCGCCGAGCCGGTGGAACTCCTCGTAATTGGTCGGCGTCGAGCGCGAGCCGCCAGCATTCTGGCTGCCGTAAGCCGGATCGAGGTCGCCCTGGATGATGAGAACATCCTTCCAGTTGACCTCCAGTTCTTCGGCGATGATCATGGGCAAGGAGGTCTTGATACCCTGGCCGATCTCAGGCTGCTTGCTGATCAGCGTCACCGCGCCGCTCGGAGCGATGCGGATGAAGGCGTTGGGCCTGAATGCCTCCTGTTCAGCGAGAGAGGACGGCTTGGCGACCAGATTCGCCGCGCTGTAGGCCGTATTCAGATAAGAGCCGAGGATCAGGCCGCCGCCGGCCAGCGCGGACTTGCGCAGAAAGTCGCGGCGGCCGGCATTTTCAAGAAGATCTGCACTCATGCTGACTCCTTGCCGGCGATTTCAGCCGCGCGATGGATGCCCGCGCGAATACGCAGATAAGTGCCGCAACGGCACAGATTGCCGGCCAAAGCGGCGTCGATATCCTGGTCCGAAGGATGCGGATTTTTTTTTAGCAACGCGGCGGCGGTCATGATCTGGCCGGCCTGGCAATAACCGCATTGCGGCACATCGAGCTCCTGCCAGGCCTGCTGCAAGGGATGCCCGCCATTCGGGGCTAGCCCTTCAATCGTGGTGATCCGGTTTTTTCCGATGCTGGAGACAGGCGTCAGGCAGGCCCGGGTAGGCACGCCGTCGATATGCACGGTACAGGCACCGCACTGGCCGATGCCGCAGCCGAATTTGGCGCCGACCAGATTAAGATGATCGCGCAGCACCCATAACAGGGGGGTGTCAGGGGCAACATTCACGGTTCTTGGCTCGCCGTTGACGTTGAGTGTGTATTTGCTCATAGGAAATGGATTTGCTTATGGATCGAGAGAAAAAAGTTATCCGCGTAAGCTTCATCGTTCATCGGCGGAAGGATCAAGGTAAAAAACTTCATACTCTCATCTGTTCCTGCCGATCGGATAAAGGCAATACGGTGGTTTCGTTTAACAAACGCAAGATTCATACCGGATAAGGAGGGGTTAAACTCGCAGCTGGACGGGGTATGTTGCCAATGCCGTTAAGTTAAGCCGTTCGTGGTGAGCTTGTCGAACCATGAATGGCTTAACGACTTGTTCCGCTCACCCTTCGACAAAGCCTTTAGTCCTGAGCGTAGTCGAAGGAGCAGGGCGAACGAAACAAGTCTTAACTTAATGGCATTGGTTGCAAACCCCGTCCCGCTTGCACATTGACGATCTGTTGCCAAATCAACAGCGGAGTAACAGTTCCTGTTTACCAGGCAGCATTATGGTCAGCCTGTCTCTGTCCTTTGCAAGCAAGTCAGACCGCTATGCGCCATTGCGGGTGCTGTTGATTTCCGAGCAGTCAATCAACAGCAAATGCTGATAATCCAGCAGAACCAAGAGCGGTGCCCGCCGGCTGCGCAGGGCTTGCCTGACTCTTTGCGCTCATAAGAACTTCCATATTATCAATGATATAGCAAGATGCAGTCGTTCTTGCCCAAACTTGGCACCGGTTTTGCAATAAATGTGCAAGTAATAACCTGTAATGACGAGTCCTATCATGACGATACCTATCATGCCGCCCAACAACTCCGCCCAGCAGGCGCCGGGGCCACTGTACGCGCGCATCCGTGACGAACTGCGGGCCGATATCGTTGACGGCACCTACCAGCCTCACCAGCGGCTGCCGTCGGAAAGCGATCTGATCGGCCGTTACGGCGTCAGCCGTATCACTGTGCGTCAGGCCTTGGGGGAACTGGAGAAAGAAGGGCTGCTTTTCAAAGTGGTCGGCAAGGGCATGTTCGTTTCCAAGCCCAAACCGTTTCAATCGCTGGCGCGCCTTCAGGGGTTTGCCGAAGCGATGTCGCAGCAGGGACACGAAATCTACAACCGTCTGATCAGCCTGAAATTCCTGCCCGCCAGCGCGAAAGTGGCGCAGCAGCTCGGCCTGGAGGAAGGCAGCCTGGTAACGGAGCTGAGGCGGGTGCGCCATCTCAACCGGGAGCCGGTGTCGTTCGACATCACTTATTTGAGCGTCAGCATCGGGGAACGGCTCGCCAAAGAGGACCTGACTACCCGCGATCTTTTCCTGATCCAGGAGAACGATTACGGCATTCCACTTGGCTATGCCGATTTGACTATCGACGCGGTGCTGGCCGATGCGGAGCTAGCCGGGTTACTGCAGGTCACCGAGGATTCGCCGATTCTGCGCATCGAGCGGCTCACCCACAACAGTGACGGCATTCCGCTGGATTTTGAATACCTGTACTGTCGGGCGGACAACTTTCAATTCCGGCTAAGAGTCGCGAGATGACAAGCGGGGCATGGCTCATGGCAGGCCGGATTGCGGGCCTGTTAAAAATCTGAATTTGAACAAATAAGTAAAACTGACCGGACAACCGGGGATGAATTAGCGGTAGGCTGGGTTGATAAACCCAGCATTTCGGCCGCCTATGCTGGGTTTCCGCTAAAGCTCCAACCCAGCCTACGCAGGCTGAATTTGAACAAATAAATAAAACTGACTGGACAACCGGAGGTGAATTAAAACAAGGGGAATTTAATTGTGATTGTTTTTGAATCTGAGGCTAAAGAGCCCGTAACGGTGCCGTTATCCGACTCTTCAAGCCATCAGGAAGGTTTCAGCCGAAGCATAGGAGCGGAGCGCGACAGTTGCCCGAGCACAAACGGCTTTTCATCGGCATGGGCCAAGAGCATGGTTCTTGCATCTTTATGGGCTATTCAGCCTGATGCTTATGCCGACAACATGGATTCACCTTACTTGAAGCTTGGAAAATTCGATACCTTCTACGACCGCAAGGACAATGGCGATTTTCAGGTCAATAGCTTTCTCTGGTCGCCTGTCTTTAAAGGCGGTTACGGGATCATAGCGCCTGAGAACGGCGGGCAGGACACGCATTATTTCGGCGGCTATGTGCGCCCGTTGTTGACGCATCCGGAACTGGGGGATGCCTTCCTGGGTGCGCAGGAAGTGCTCGTCGGCGACAGCAGCCAGACCGAGGTGCAAGGCGAATACCGGCTGCCTTCCGGCCTGGGTTTCGGCGGCGGTTTCGTCGACCGGGAATTCAGCGACCAGGACATTCAGTTTGCCAAGGTCTCTTATAAGAATCAGTGGCAGGGCATCCGGTACATCCTGTCGACGCAATGGCAGAATTTTCAGGGCCAGGATTATCCCGGCGGCTATGTCGCGCTGTACAACACAGAGCTGATGGCCTCATGGGGAAGCGACGGCGAACAGTGGCGAAGCTCTTTCGGTTACGTTATGCCGGACCACGGGCAGCTGCTGCGCCCCGCGCTCGAGGTTCTGTATATCGACAACACCATTGGCAAGGTCGATGGCTCCAAGGACCTGATGATAAGCGGAAGCCTGGGTTTCCGTAACGGTTTTTTGAGTCATGAAGCGCGCCTGGGGCGGGCGATGGGGCCGACCGGTATGGAGTTTACCAATCCCTTGGGTTATTTAAACCCTACTTTCAACAGGCGTCTGAATACCTGGGAGCTCGGCGAGCTGGTCGATTTTCGCTACATCAACAAAGTGCTGCCCAATAATCGCCGCGAAGAAACGCTGGAGGCGGTCGTCTTTCCGGGCCAATTGCTGGGACATGACAGTTTGCTGAGTTCCGTATTCGTTGGCGGGGGCATGACCAGCCCGAACCCCGGAGAAAACGGCGTCAGCGGCATGTTGGGTTATGCCGGACGCATCAAGCATTTGGGCTCAAACCTTCGCCTCCAGCACGATTTTGAACGGGACGATACGTCGCTCTATTTCGGTTTGATTTATTGGCTGTAATGCATTGAACAGCCATTCGTATTGATAAAAATCAGGAGAATAAATTTATATGTCTCATATTGTTGCCATAGCCGGCAGTACGGCTGAACAGTCAAAATCCACGGATTTGCTGAAACGGATACTCGCCCAGGTTGAAGCATATGGTTTTTCCACGCAGCTGCTGTCCGTGCGCGATATCCCCGCGCAGGAATTGATTTACGGGGCCGGAAAGGACAGCCCGCACCTGAACCATGTGACCGGGCAAATCGAGCGCGCAGCCGGCGTCATCGTTGCATCTCCAGTTTACAAGGCATCCTACAGCGGCGCCCTGAAAGCTTTTCTGGATCTGCTGCCGCAAAAATCCCTGGCCGAAAAAATCGTCCTGCCGATCATGACGGCCGGGTCCTCTAAACACCTGCTCGCCATCGATTACGCGCTGAAGCCCGTGTTGACCTCTTTAGGCGCCACGCATGTGCTGAACGGCTTTTTTGTCTCGGACGAACTGATTCAAAGGGACCCGCACGGGCTCTTGTCGCTGGACGATGAAGCCGAGGCAAGACTCAGGGAACAGGTTCGCGCGTTAGTGTTTGCGGCCGGTTTGCCCGCACCTCAAAAAGACTATGAACCAACAGAATATTAATCAATCCGGGGGGATTTTATGAGTAAGAAACGCTTTTTTACAGCCATTCAGTCATTAATGGCGGTTGCCGCTATGGCGACAGCACTTTCCGGCACCGCTTACGCGGCAGGCGAGGCCTGGCCGAAGGAAATCACGCTGGGCTATCAGAAGTACGGCCCCTTGATTATTCTCAAATCGACCGGCGAACTGGAAAAACGTCTGCAAGAGCACGGCGTGACAGTGAACTGGGCGGAGTTCCAGTTCGGGCCGCCGATGCTGGAAGCGTTGAACGCCGGCAGCCTGGATTTTGCCATTACCGGCGAGACGCCGCCTGTCGCCGCTCAGGCATCCAAGGGCTCTTCCATTGTCTACATCGCCAATGAACCCGCGTCGCCACAGGGCGAAGGCATCGTCGTCAAAGCCGATTCCGAACTGAAAACCGTTGCCGATCTGAAAGGCAGGAAGGTGGCGGTCGCCAAGGGCTCGAACGCGCATTTTTTCCTGATCCAGGCCCTGGCGAAAGCCGGCCTGACGCTGGACGACATCAGCGTGGCCTATCTGGCGCCGGCGGATGCCAGGGCCGCTCTTGAGCGCGGCGACGTGGCGGCCTGGTCTATCTGGGATTATTTCTATGCCGCCGCCGAAATCCAGCTGGGCGTGCGCGCTTTAACGACCGGCGAAGGCATCGTGAACAACTACGCGTTCTACACCTCGAGGCGCGACTTCGCTGAGCAATATCCGGCGCTGCTCGACGTAGTGCTCGATGAAGTCCGCAAAACGGATCAATGGATCAAGGACAATCCTGCCGAAGCCTCGCAAAAACTGGCAACGCATGTCGGCATCGACGCCAAAATCCTCGAAAGAGCATTGCGTCGCAGCAACTACGGTCCGGAGCCTTTGAAGCCTGAAGTGACCGCCGCTCAACAGACGATTGCCGATACGTTGCTGGCCGTCAAATTACTGCCTAATCAAATCAAGGTGCAGGACGCCGTCTGGCAGCCGCAAGGCAAATAACCGTTACAGTAGCCGGAGCCCAAGGTTTCGGCTGTTCAAATCAACCGGATAAACAACCGATCAGGGGACAGTATTATGAAAATTTTTTGGTTCTTACCCACTCAAGGCGATGGCCGCTATTTAGGCTCGGCCGTCAATGCCCGGCCGGCGAATCATCACTATCTGACTCAAATTGCACGCGCTGCCGATGAGCTGGGTTATGAAGGCGTTTTGATACCGACCGGCCGTACCTGCGAAGATGCCTGGATTGTCGCGTCGTCGCTGGTTTCCGTGACCAATCGTCTGAAGTTTCTGGTCGCTTTGAGGCCGGGCGTGCTGTCGCCGGCGGCAGCGGCGCGAATGACATCGACGCTGGACCGGTTCTCCGACGGCAGGCTGTTGCTGAATGTGGTCGTCGGCGGCGATGCGGCCGAACTGGCCGGGGACGGGATTTTCCAATCGCATGACGACCGTTACGAGCATGCCGAGGAGTTTCTGCATATCTGGCGGGAACTGCTGGAAGGCAGGAAAGTGGACTTTCAGGGCAAACATACCCGCATAGAGGGCGGCAGGCTGCTTTTCCCTTCCGTACAAAAGCCGCATCCGCCGCTGTATTTCGGCGGCTCGTCTCCTGCGGCGCATCAGTTTGCGGCGAATGAGATGAACGCGTATTTGAGCTGGGGCGAGCCGCCCGCGCAAGTGGCGGAAAAAATCGCCGATGTGCGCGAGAAGGCTGCGAAAAACGGCAGAACGCTGAAATTCGGCTTGCGCCTGCACGTGATCGTGCGGGAAACCGATGAAGAGGCCTGGGCCGCCGCCGAAGAGCTGATCAAATATGTTGACGATGATGCGGTAGCCAAGGCGCAGCAGGCTTTCAAACGATCCGATTCCGAAGGCCAGCGGCGCATGGCGGAACTGACCCAATGGGGCGGCTCGCGCACCCGCGAGGCGCTGGAAGTATCGCCGAATCTGTGGGCCGGCGTCGGTCTGGTCCGGGGCGGCGCCGGCACGGCACTGGTCGGCTCGCCGGCAACGGTGGCGGCAAGGATCAAGGAATATGCGGATCTGGGCATCGACAATTTCGTGCTGTCCGGCTATCCGCACCTGGAAGAAGCCTATCGCGTCGCGGAATTGCTGTTTCCGTTGCTGCCTGTCAACGCCGGCAAGCAGAAAGAGGATGCCGTCGTTTATTTGAGCCCGGTCGGCGATACCGGCCATGTCGAGGTGTCATCGGAATTAAAGGTCGGTGCATCATGAGCATCGGTCAGCTGTTGCCTGACCGGTCAAAACTGATCGGTCAAATTTCAGGGTGGTTATTGCCGGTTTTCCTGATTGCCGCCTGGTGCATCGCCGCTCAGAACAGCTGGATTTCTTCCCGGATTTTGCCGGCGCCTTTCGATATCGTCAACTCGGCGGTTAACCTGACCGTGTCCGGGGAACTGGCGAAAAACATCCTTGCCAGCGCCGAGCGCGCAAGCTGGGGGCTTTTGATCGGCGGCAGCATCGGTTTTCTGCTGGGGCTCCTGAACGGCTTGTTCAGGACCGCAGAGCGTTTTCTGGACACCACCGTGCAGATGGTCAGAAACGTGCCGCATCTGGCATTGATTCCGCTGGTCATTATCTGGTTCGGCATCGGCGAGGAAGGCAAGGTGTTTCTGGTGACGCTGGGGGTATTTTTCCCGATCTACGCCAACACCTATCACGGCATAAAAACGACCGATCCGCAATTGATCGAGATGGGCCGCGTTTACGGCCTGAGCCCCTGGCAGCTGTTTTCGCAGATCATTTTTCCGGGTGCGCTGCCTTCCATCCTGGTGGGGCTGCGCTATTCGCTGGGGCTCATGTGGCTGACGCTGATCGTCGCCGAAACCATCGCCACCACCTCCGGCATCGGTTACATGGCGATGAACGCTCGCGAGTTCATGCAGACGGATGTTGTGATCCTGGCCATTCTGATCTATGCCCTGCTGGGCAAGCTGGCCGATGCGGCGGTCCATTTTCTTGAAGGGCGCATTCTGCAATGGCATCCCGGTTTTAACTACAAATAAGGCAAGCGGCGCAATTTTCGCAATGAAAGCAAATTCAAAGCATACATCCAGTCTTACGCTCAAACTGCAGCAGGTAAGCAAACGATTTGGCGAACTGACCGTTCTGGAAAATTTAAGCCTGATGATCGAACCGGGCAGTTTTGTCGCCATTGTCGGGCGAAGCGGTTGCGGCAAGAGCACCTTGTTGCGGCTGATTTCCGGGCTGGACCAGCCGGATGAAGGCGCTGTTTTCTACGATGACAAAGTGCATCGGCAGCTTAACGGCCATGCCCGGGTCATGTTTCAGGAAGCGCGCCTGCTGCCCTGGCAGCGAGTGCTCGATAACGTCGGCCTGGGCCTGGGCAAGGCGGGAAAAGCCAGGGCGCTGGAGGCACTGAGGCATGTCGGGCTTGAATCCAGGGCCAATGACTGGCCATCGGTTCTGTCAGGCGGCCAACGGCAGCGCGTGGCGCTGGCGCGCGCCCTGGTGCACGAACCGCGCCTGCTATTGCTGGATGAGCCGCTGGGGGCGCTGGACGCATTGACCCGGATAGAGATGCAGCAACTGATAGAAAAAGTATGGCTGGAAAGCGGATTCACTGCCGTTCTGGTCACGCATGACATTTCGGAAGCCGTCACCTTGGCCGATCGCGTCATTCTGCTCGACGGCGGCAAAATTGATCTGGACATCCGCGTTGATTTGCCGCGCCCGCGCCATCGCGACAACCCCAGATTGATTCAGCTGGAAGAAGAAATACTGCACCGCGTGCTGAACACGCCGGAGATTGCTTAACTGATTCGGCGTTGCGACATTGACAAGCCTGTGGGGGCGACTTTAGCCGCCCATGGATTAATAAGGCGACTGCCAACAGTAGGCGCTTTAGCTTTGTAGGGTACGCATCGCGTACCTTTTGAGGCTTGATTTAGACACTGAGAAGGTACGCGGTGCGTACCCTACAGTGGATTTCGCTGAAACCGCAGTTGCGGCATGTATAACTGATGTTATGCGCGGACGATTTTATCCCGTTTGCCGCGCCGAGCACTGGAGCTTTTAGCGGCGGTAGGCTGGGTTGATAAACCCAGCATTTCGGCCGCCCATGCCGGGTTTCCGCTAAAGCTCCAACCCAGCCTACACAGGCTGATTTATAAAGCTTAAGACGGGCATTGGCCCCCGGTTAATTTCGAATTGAGATAAAGATGAAAAGAAAAATAATAGATATGCGCAGCCGGCCCTCGTTTCTGCATGACTTTTACGGCGCAACGCCGGGCACGGCCGAATACGAAACGGCCCGATGGCTGAACCGGCGCGTGGGCTCGAAAAATGACGCGCATTTTGTCCGCTCGCGGACAGCCGAAGCCTTTGTCGAGGAAGTGCGCGAGGCGGGCATTACGGCGGCGGTCGTGGTCGGGCGCGATACGCCGGCCTTGTCGATTGCCAATGACCGGATTCTGGAAATCACGGCGCCCCATAAAGAGCTCATCGGCATCGCCTCGGTCGACCCGCAGCAACCGAATGCGCTTGATGAAATCGAGCGCGCCGTCAAACAGCTCGGGCTGGCCGGCATCAATATCGAGCCGGGATTCGGCAATCCTGCGCTCAGGGCGGACGATCCATCCCTCTATCCGGTTTATGATGCCTGCGATCAGCTGGGCATCCCGGTTTTTCTGATGTCCGGCCCGACAACGCCGGATTTGGAACATGCCAATCCGGCCGCGGTGGGCGGGATTGCCCGCGCGTTTCCCCGTTTGCCGATTGTCTGCTACCACGGCTTCTATCCTTACGTGAACGAAATGATAGGCGTCGCGTTTCGTTATGAAAACGTCTATGTCGTTCCGGATATGTACATTTTCCAGCCCGGCGGCAGTTTATATGTTCGGGCCGCCAATGGCTTCATGCGCGATCAGTTGCTGTTCGGAACGTCGTATCCTTTCCGGGCCATGGGCCAGACCGTCGATGATTTTCTGACGCTGGGCCTGCATGAGCAGGTATTGGATAACGTGCTGTTCAGAAATGCCGAACGGCTGCTGAAACTCGAACTATAAAGTTGCAGAGACAAGTTTTTTTCTCACACTTTATAGGGGGGGCCGGCATGCCAACAACGAACGATAGCGCGGCTATTTTCAGCCGCGTTGCTGAACTAAAACAAAAATTGCAAGAGACTGCCGCGGAGAGAGACCAAATAGGCGGCACCGCTTTTAAGGAAAGGCAGCTTATCCGGGACAGTGGCTTATTAAAACTTTTCTTGCCTGAAGCATTCGGCGGCGCGGCCCAAAGCTGGCCAGTCGTTTTAGGCACTATCAGGGAAATTGCCAGTGTCGACAGTTCTCTGGCGCATATCTATGGCTTTCAACATTTGATTCTGGCGACTATCCAGCTGTTTGGGACGCCTCGGCAGACCGAGCGCCTTTTTGCCGAGACCGGGCAAAACAATCTGTTCTGGGGCAACGCTCTGAATCCGCTGGATGAACGCACTTTGCTCACTCAGACAGCCGGCCGCCTGTTTGTCAATGGACGCAAAAGCTTTTGCTCAGGAGCACGGGATTCGGACAGATTACTGATTTCCGCACTTGACGACAAAGGCCGGTTGATTGTCGCTGCGGTCCCCAGTAACCGCAAGGGAATCATCCTCAATGACGACTGGGACAATATAGGCCAGCGCCAAACCGACAGCGGCAGCGTAGAGTTCAATCAGGTAGAGCTGTTTGAAGATGAAATCCTGAGGACGCCAGGTCCTCTGGGCAGTATCTTCGCCAGCTTACGGCCGCTCATTGCTCAACTGACCCTGAGCAATATTTATCTGGGCATTGCTCAAGGCGCATTACAAGAAGCGATCGAATTCACTCGGACAAAAGGTCGTCCCTGGTTTGCTTCCAGGGTGAAGCACGTCGGGGACGATCCCTATATTCTCCATCGCCTTGGCGAGTTGAGCTCAGAGATACGCGCCGCCGAAGCGCTCACCGATCTGGCAGCCGCTAATCTTCAGGCTGCCTGGAAGCGTGGCGATGACCTGACAAACGAAGAGCGCGGCAAATTAGCATTGGATGTCACCGCTACGAAGGTCATCAGCTCACGCGTCGGCCTGGAGGTAAGCAGCAAGCTGTTCGATATCACCGGCGCTCGGGCAACGGCCAGAACTCTGAATCTGGACCGCTACTGGCGTAACGTGCGGGTGCATTCTCTTCATGATCCGGTCGATTACAAGCTCCGCGATCTGGGCGACTGGCTGCTGAATCAGAACTGGCCCAAGCCTTCTTTCTACTCTTAAATTCAAGTAAAACCATGGAAACTCAGAATATAGAAGTCGATATCCTGGTCATCGGCGGGGGTACGGCAGGCCCGATGGCGGCCATCAAAGCCAAACAAAAAAATCCGGCGCTGAAGGTGCTGCTGCTGGAGAAGGCCAATGTCAAACGCAGCGGCGCTATCTCGATGGGCATGGACGGCCTCAACAATGCCGTCATTCCGGGATACGCGACCCCGGAGCAGTATGTCCGGGAAATCACAGTCGCCAATGACGGCATCGTCAACCAGAAGACGCTGTTCGCCTATGCAGAAAACAGCTACGCCATGATCGAAGAGCTGGATAGCTGGGGCGTCAGATTCGAGAAGGATGAAAACGGCGACTACGCCGTCAAAAAGGTTCATCACATGGGCACCTATGTCCTGCCCATGCCGGAAGGGCACGACATCAAGAAAGTGCTGTACCGTAAGCTGAAGCAGGCACGCGTGGACATCACCAATCGGTTAGTGGCGACGCGCGTTCTCACAGGGGCCGACGGACGGGCCGCCGGAGCGCTGGCTTTTGATTGCCGCACGGGCGTTTATACCGTCATCTGCGCCAAAGCGGTGATTCTGTGCACCGGCGCGGCAGGGCGCCTGGGGTTGCCGGCGTCAGGCTATTTGTTCGGCACCTACGAAAACCCCACCAACGCCGGCGACGGCTACAGCATGGCATACCACGCCGGGGCGGAGCTGTCGGGCATCGAATGCTTCCAGATCAATCCCCTGATCAAGGATTACAATGGTCCTGCGTGCGCCTACGTCACCGGCCCCATGGGCGGCTATACGGCCAATGCCCGGGGCGAGCGTTTCATCGAGTCCGACTACTGGAGCGGACAGATGATGCAGGAATTCTATCAGGAACTGGCGGGCGGCAAGGGACCGGTTTTCCTGAAGCTCAATCATCTGGCCGAGGAAACCGTCGCCAACATCGAAACCATCCTGCACGGCAACGAACGGCCCAGCCGCGGCCGTTTTCACCAGGGGCGCGGCACCGATTACCGGACCGACATGGTCGAAATGCATATTTCCGAGATCGGCTTGTGCAGCGGTCACAGCGCTTCGGGCGTATGGGTCAACGAGCGCGCCGAAACCACGGTGCCGGGTTTGTATGCGGCGGGCGATCTGGCCTGCGTGCCGCACAATTACATGCTGGGCGCTTTCGTGTACGGCCGGCTGGCTGGCGAATCGGCGGCCGATTACTGTGCCGCTACGGAATTTGCCGCCATTGACGCGCAACAAGTGGAAGCCGAGCGCCAGCGCATTTTCGCGCCGCTCACGCGCGGGCAGGGGCTTTCGCCGGCTCAGGTTGAATTCAAGTTGCGTCGGTTGGTGAATGACTACCTGCAGCCGCCGAAAGTGGCGCGGCGCATGGAAATCGGCCTCAGGCGCTTTGAAGACATCCGCGCCGATCTGCAAAAAATGGCCGTGTCGAACCCGCATGAACTCATGCGCGCCGCCGAAGTCGGCTTTATCCTGGACTGCGCCGAAATGGCGGCACGCGCTTCCTTGTTCCGCACGGAAAGCCGCTGGGGACTTTACCACTACCGGCAGGACTATCCCGAGCGCAATGAGGCGGACTGGCAGGCGCATGTTCAGGTCAAGAAAGACCGCAACGGCAACATGCAGGTGTTCAAACGGGCGCTGGAGCCCTATCTGGTCGAACTGGAGGAAACTGAAAAGAGAGTCTACCGGCAATTGCGCATTCAACCCCGACAAACGAATTCATCAGGAGAACACCATGGCGTTTAATCATACCGATTTTCCGGTTAAAGTGAATCTGGACGCCTGCATAGCCGACAAAGGCTGCACGGTATGCATCGATGTCTGCCCCTTGGATGTGCTGGCCATAGATCTCGCAACGGGCAAGGCCGGCATGAAATACGACGAGTGCTGGTATTGCCTTCCCTGCGAGAAGGACTGTCCGACTCAGGCCATTACAGTCGATATTCCCTATCTGTTGCGGTGACTGCCATGGACTCTGCATTAACTGATCGTCTCTCCCATGCCGATCCCGTCGTGCGCCGTGTGGCGCTGCTGTCGCTGCTGGACGAAATGGACCCGGACGCCGCCGAACCCGTTTTAATCGCCGCACTGGGAGATCCGGTCAGGGAAGTGCGCCTGGAAGCGGCAAAAGCGCTGGAGGCTCAGGACAGTCCGGCCGCGGTGGCCGGACTGTTGAAGGCCCTGGAGGATATTGAACCCACGGTACGGGCAGCGGCGGCCCAATCGCTGAGCGCCGTTAAAAATCCAGCGATCGGCGCATTACTGCTGGCGCAGGCAGACAATAGCGATGCCGGCGTTCGCGCCGCGATTTTCCGGGCGCTGCGCGAACTGCGCCTGCCTGAGACAACGCTGCCGGCGCTCAAGGGCTTATCGGATGAGGATGCCCGTGTCCGCCGGGAAGCCGTAGCCGTGCTGGGCTGGTTAAAAGCCCATTCGGCTCTGCCGCAAATGGTCGTGTTGGCAACAAGCGATCCCGATGCCGAAGTGCGGCGAGCCGCCGTCGGGGCGATAGGCTTTTCAGCCGAGGCCTTAGTAAGCAATGCCGTGCAATCGGCGCTGGCGGACCCGGACTGGCAGGTGCGCGAGACTGCGGCTGCGGTAACAGGCAAGCTGGGGCTGCAAGCACTTGCGCTCGCCTTAATTGCCGCTTTGCATGACAGCCACTGGCAGGTGCGCCTCAAGACCGCTCATAGTCTAGGACGACTCAAGGAAGGCAATGCCGTGGCGGCGTTGTGCGGTTTGCTCTTCGATCCTGTCAGCAACTTGCGCAAAGAGGCCGCGTTGGCTTTGGGGGAAATTGCCGATCCGGCATCGATCGATCCGTTGTTGGAGGCTGCAAGCGATCCGGACCCGGACGTGCGCAAAGCCGCCAATCTGGCCTCTTGCCGAATCAGTGCGTTGCACAATCTTGTTTGAATAGCGGCGCTGGGCGCTTTTCGCTGGTTTTACGGAAAAGCGCCTGGCCAAATTTATGCCATTCGAGTTAATGGTCCTCGCCATGCTCCGCATCGGCAGCACGTGTAGGCTGGGTTGGAGCTTTAGCGGAAACCCGGCATGGGTGGCCGAAATGCTGGGTTTACCAACCCAGCCTACCGCGCTTTCGGAGGGAATGATTTGAAATGTGCCTTAATCTGCGCCGCTTTAATCATCATGATTAATAGAGAAGACGGCTTCATGCTCGGCTAGTCTAGTGTCGGTCAATTGTAGCCAGTCAAATTGTTTGCCTATTTCATTCTGAGCAAAATCCAGTAGACTTTATTCAATTTTTTGGGCAAATATGGCAATGTATCACCTGCCTTCGGCGGAATACGGGAATATCCTATTCCACCCTACACAGGCTGTGAAATTATCTATTTGAAGCTCATCTTCCTGTATATTTCCCAGAATCAGGAAGTATGCGGAAGCTATTTAATCACTTATTAGGCCATAGAAAAGGAGTTACACAAACCATGAGCAAAATTTCCAAAAATAAGACCAAGGTGCTTGATGAATTTGAGGCAAGAACCGATGAGTGGGGCTTCGGCGAATTCGAGAAGGCGCTAGAGCAAGCGATGGGAAAAAGCTACGGAAACTACCAAAACTCAAAAATAACCATCCTTGAAGCTGACCGCGATGGCAGATGGCCTAAAACTGTCGAACGCTATGTGCGTTCCAACTACAAAGCTTTTGGCAATCTTCCAGTAGAGCTAAATCCTATTGGTGCCCGTCTGAATCTGTTCTCTCGTGAGAATGCAGGTTGATTCAATGGCCTAACATGGTGGTCAAGCGGGTGGCGAAAAGCTGCGCTTCGCTCCGCTTTCCGCCACCCGCTTACCTCTACGTTAATCCCATCCGAATCGGAGCAAGCTTTGTCTGAACACAAAATCGAGGCAGGAAAACAGCTGATTCGGGGACTTGCCGAATTGGGCAGAGCTCTTGGCTATCACGTCGAAAAGGAGTTTCCGGTTGAACAGCCACGCCGTGGAGTACCACCCGCTGTCGATGTCGCATGGTTTACCGAGAAAGGGCAAGTTTTTCCGCTCTTTATCTTTGAGGTGGAAAGCAGAGCATCTAACTCGATGGCTAATAATCCCTTAAAGGTCTTCGCGCAGGAAACAAAGCGGTTTGAAAAGCCACTGTTCTTCTTCCAGGTAATTGGCTCTCACGGGGGGGAGTCGTCCAGAGTCGGTAACCTCGAAAGGCAGTACGGGACATACAACTACCGCATCTACATCATCGGCGAGAATATGGGAAACGAACTGATAAAGGACATTCTTGGGCAGCATCGCCGCATTCGGAATGGCATTGATTACGTTGGGTTCTACAAGGTGTTATCTACGGAATGGCGTGAGAACGTTGATATATATCAGGCTTTGAGAGATGCCTTTGATGCGGGCCTATCCCGAGAGTCGCGCCTACCAGCCTATGTCCACTTGGCTCTCTCAGATGGTCAAGTGGTTCGTGAACTAAGAAGCGCGCTTCCAAGTGAGGCGCAAAAAAAATGGCCTTCGACAGACGCGCTGCCATCTTACCTAGGAAGCTCATGGGGCATTCCGATTCTCTGCTCGATGATGATTCTATGGGCTGACAATGATGCCGAGATCCAGCATTGGAACGAGGAATTGTTGCGCTGGCAGGAGTCGTCCTCGTATATGCCAATGATCACCGCGAGCTTTGGTCTATCGTGGGACTACGACCAGTTTCTTATCGGTGTGGCGGCCCCACTGATTGCATTGTGTTGCGCGTTGACGGGGGATAAAGGATCGTTCCGGGAATCCTTCTGTGATGTCTTAGTCGACATCCTTTCGAAACTGCGCGGCAGCTGGTATGCGCTACACACCGCGTGCTGGTTGGCGCACATTTCTGCGCGTTTTGGGATGGAACAGCATTTTCGGGCTGCCATGGACTCCATTAATGAACTTGGTGGCGTGGAGCAACGTACCTTGTATTGCCCGCCTTCCACTATTTCTACCGAGATAGCCGAAGACGAAGCATTCCCGATAGATTGCAAGTCGCTTTGCCCCGAGCTCTCGGAGTTCCGGGCAAAAGCACAATGTGTGATTCACTCGACGGATCCCGAACGCGTAGCACTTAATGCGCTGACTAATGATTCATACCTGTACGAGTGGGCGGGCGACCTTGTTGGCATTCTATGGAATATCCGCGAACATGGCTAACAAGCTCATTAACTCAGACAGCGAAAAGCGCTGCTTCTTCGACGCTCTGCTTTTCGCTGCCGGTTATGGGCGACGCTAGCGCGGTAGGATGCGGTGAGGTACGAACCGCATCGTTCGTGATATGGCGATTTCATCGTTAAACTTTGGCCCCGAGTTACAAATCTTCTCAAATAATCGGGACTCCAATGAAAGTGATAGCAAGAGTTTTTACGCACCTGCTGTTTGCATGTGGATTTCTTGTCTTTATTGCTATGCCGACCAATAAGTACGCATGGATGCAAGAAATGGACCCCTCAATTTCGGCATTACCGGCTGATGATGGCGCTGGTAATAGAACGATATTCACACTCCTGCTTTTGATCATCATCGTCGCAGCACAACTAGGAATAGTCATCACTTCTGCAAGCAAGAAGGAAAAAGTGGTTTCAATAGTGCTTGTATTAGTGGCAATCTCCGCATGGTTGTTACGTTTTTGGCAATGAAACTGCCCAACAAAGTGCTTCAGTCGCCCATTCAACCGCAGTGCGGTTTTTCGGCTGCTGAGCTTTAGGCTAGTCGTCATCAGGAAGCCCCATGGAAAAAATCGACCTCAGAAAAGAACTGAAGCATCTGTATCAGCCATCCGCCAAGGAAATCGTTCAGGTTGAAGTGCCAGCCTTCACGTTCCTCATGGTCGACGGCGAAGGCGACCCAAACACATCACAGGAATATGCCCAAGCCGTAGAGGCCTTGTTTTCTGTGTCCTACACGGCGAAGTTCATGCTCAAGAAAGGGCCGCAGCAACTTGACTATGCGGTGATGCCGCTCGAAGGGCTTTGGTGGGCGGATGACATGTCCGCCTTCGCGGCCAATGACAAGGCCAAGTGGAAGTGGACGATGATGATCATGCAGCCATCCTTCGTAGAAAACGACGTTGTCGAGTCAGCCATTGCCGAAGCTCAGAAAAAGAAGAATCTTCCAGGCATTTCCAGGCTGCGCCTGGAAACCTTCTGCGAAGGCCGCTGTGCGCAAGTGCTGCATGTTGGCCCATTCTCCGAAGAAGGACCAACGATCCGCCGCGTTCATGAGTTCATCGACTCCCGGACCGGCCGAGCCGGAAAGCACCACGAAATTTACTTAAGCGATATTCGGCGGGCAGACCCGAAGAAATGGAAGACGATTATTCGTCATCCGATGCTATGATGCTCCACATTGCGAGCGTCGCTCTTTCGCAGCGTCGAACGATTGCCGGATTAAATCGGATTTTTACACATAATGCCCCCTATCATTGAATTTGACCGCGTGTCGGTCCGCATCCATGAAAAAACGCTGCTGTCGGAGATCAGCTTTGATCTTTTTGCCGGCGAAAAAGCCGTGTTGTGCGGCAAGTCCGGCTCCGGCAAGAGCAGTGTGCTGAGGGCTTTGCTGGGCTTGCTGCCGCTGACCCAGGGCATGATCCGCTTTCAGGAAAAGCCGCTTGATGCCGCATCGGTTCAGGCCGTTCGAAGCCGCATTGCCTATATAGGGCAGGAGCCGATACTGGGCGCTGAAAGCGTAAGGGAAGCGCTGCTGTTGCCTTTCCAGTTTAAATCGCATCTCGGCCATAAGCCCACGGAAGCGCAGATCATGGACGTATTGCAGCGTTTGCATTTGCCCGCAGATATTTTGCGCCAGGACAGCGGCCGTATTTCCGGCGGGGAAAAACAGCGGGTTGCACTGGCTCGGGGCTTGTTGCTGGGCAAAGGTATTTACTTGCTGGACGAAGTGACCAGCGCGCTGGATGCGGCAAGCAAACAAGCGGTGTTCGAGGTTTTCTCCGATGCCAGTTTGACAGTTTTATCGGTCGCTCATGACCCCGACTGGATCGAACGCTGTGATCTCGTTTTCGAAATTGAAGAAGGGCGTTTGACAAGTCGTCGAGAGCGCGCCGAGCAGTGCAGCTTTTAGCGGCGGTAGGCTGGGTTGCTAAACCCGGCATTTGGCGTCCCCCCATCCTCGTAGGGTACGCATCGCGTACCTTTTGAGGATTGATTTAGACACTGAGAAGGTACGCGATGCGTACCCTACAGTGGGTTTCGCCTTCGGGTGCGATGAACCCGATTAACACAACCGTCGCGTTAGCGGCACTTTAATTAAATCTCAACTGACTATGTAACATCAGTTAGGTAAACCGCAATGGAAACACTGGATATCACTCTTCCCCGGATGGCGCTGCTGTACGGCCTCTGCCTGCTGCCCTGGCTGCTGCTCTGGCTGATAGGTCTTCGCTTGAGCCGGGATATCGGCATCAGCATTTTGCGCATGACTGTCCAGTTATCCCTGGTCGGGATTTATCTGAAAGCGCTGTTCGACCTGAATAATCCCTGGCTCAACGGCTTATGGATACTGCTGATGCTGATGGTCGCCGATTTGAGCATCCTGCAGCGTGCAGGGCTCAAGGCGCGCTATTTCTTCCTGGCCACCCTGACGGCCATTGCCTCCAGCGTCATAGTCTCGACCGCTTATCTGGTGATGCTGGTGATCCAGCCGGCGCTTTATTACGACGCCCGATACATCGTGCCGCTGGCCGGCATGATTCTGGGCAATTGCCTGCAAGGCAATGTCATCGCGCTGGAACGGTTCTATTCCGCCTTGCGGAAAAACGAGCAGGAATACGAGACCTTCCTGATGCTGGGCGCGACGCGCTGGGAAGCGGTCCGACCCTACTTCCGTGCCGCCATCAAGGCCGCCCTCAATCCGACTATCGCCGGCATGGCCACCATGGGGCTGGTGTCATTGCCCGGCATGATGACCGGCCAGATCCTGGGCGGCAGCGAGCCCTGGATCGCCGTGAAATACCAGATCGCCATCATGATCTGTATCTTTGCCAGCACCGCCATTGCCAGCATCATCAATCTGAGGCTCAGCCTGAATATTGCATTCGATGCGTTTGATGTCCTGAAGACTGAAGTGATTGAGAAGCGCTAATCGGGCTCTATAATCGTTTTGTGCCTTTCCCTCTCTGGGACAAGATGGGATCCATTGAATAAGAAAACGCTGTGTTAAAACCTGTGGGGGCGACTTCGCCTAAAGCGCCTACTGTTGGTAGTCGCCTTTTAATCCATGGGCGACTGAAGTCGCCCCCACACAGGTTCCGTCTTGACTCTCCGGTTCTGCTTTTACAACAACAGCGCTGTACCAGCAGGTGCTGCATAAACAGCAGCAAGACCCTATCAATCGCCTTGCCGGCGCTGCCTGATCTGCCCAGAACAATGGCACAGCCATTGCATTGCTCCATAGAAGCATTGCTATAACGAAGGTAGAGTCAGTCATGAGTGTAACGAGAAGCGAAAAAAAACGGCTGAAGTTGAGCGTGTTCTTGCCTGGCGACAGCCGCCATCTGGCGGCCTGGCGCCATAATGAGGCATCTGAATACGCAGAATTGAATTTGACGCATTATATCCGGATCGCCAAAACAGCCGAGCGCGGCAAATTCGATGCCATATTCCTTGCCGATACTGCGGATCTGTCCGAAAGCAATAATGAAGCCTTAGATCTAACCAGCCCGGTGGATCATTTCGAGACTGTCACGCTGTTGACAGCGCTCTCTCACGCCACTGAACGCATCGGCCTTATCGCAACCGCTTCCATTGCCCATGCCGACCCTTACAACCTGGCCAGTAAATTCGCGTCGCTCGATCACATCAGTTGCGGCCGCGCCGGATGCAATCTTATTTCGATTCCCGACAATGTAAAATCCAAGTACCCCAGCCTGTACAATCAGATCGAATACAGAGCGCATTTCGAGAGCGCCGGCCAATATCTTGATGTTCTCGCGAGCATTTGGGATAGCTGGAAACATGAAGCTTACGTTTACGATCTGCAAAACTGCTCAGCTCACAGGGCGGGTGATATTGCGGCTTCTTATCATGGCTGCCCCGTTATGGTTCAGTCAGGGGTATCGGATGCCGCCGTGGAATTGGCCGCACAGACAGCCGATCTGGTGTTCACGGCACAGCACGCGCTCGAAGCCGCCAAAGCCTTCTATTCGAAGTTGAAAGGCAAATTAATCAAATACGGGCGTTCGCCGGAACAGACCAAAATCCTATCGGCCGTGCTTCCGGTGATCGGCAGGACCGAGCGCGAGGCCCGCGACAAATATGAAATGCTTCGGTCGCAGGCTGACAGGCCTTATTACACGGGCGCTGCCGGCGCAGCGTTTCAGCAGGCGATGATAGGCACGCCGGCATCCATCGCGGATCAACTGGAAGACTGGTTCGTCAGCGGCGCTGTCGACGGGTTCAACATCATGCCGCCCTGCCTGCCCGGCAGCCTGGACGATTTCGTCAATCTGGTCATTCCCGAATTGCAGCGCCGGGGTTTGTTCCGTACCGAGTACGAAGGGGCAACGCTGAGAGAAAATCTGGGTCTGGCTCATCAGGAAGACCCGTTCAACAGGCGCATATTTCATTTTCCGGCGGCTTCCTAGCGGCCGCGCTTTGCTGAGCCTATTCATGAATTTGAGCCTGAATCATTGATGTATAGACGATCCATGAGAATTAGCCTATGTGTCTGATCATACATAAACCGAGGCATGCCAAGGTGCCTGTAGATCTGCTGCGGTCAGCTGCCGAGCATAATCCCGACGGATTCGGCCTGATGGCTTTCGGCGGGGCGGGCTGGGTTAACGTCACGCGGCGGCGCACAACCTGCTTTAACGCATTGCACCGGGCTTATAGAAGCGTGGGGGATCAGGAATGCGTCATTCATTTGCGGCTGCGCACCCGGGGCGACATCACGGCGGCCAATACGCATCCTTTCAGGGTGACGCCCGATGTTTACATGGCGCATAACGGTACGCTGGATATCGAGTGCCGGGTGCAGGGACGTTCCGACAGCTGGCATGCCGCCCATGATTACCTGCGTCCCATCCTGCGGCACAACCCGGATCTGCTGCACAGCCAGGATTTTCAGGCGCTGCTGAAAACCTGGATCGGGCCGGACAACCGGCTCGTCTTCATGGACGCGCGTCAGCAGAAAACCGTCATTGTCAACCGGGAACACGGCGTCGAATTTCAGGGCTTGTGGCTGAGCAACACGCGCTGGTTCGATGCCGGCCGATTCGGATTGCCTCAGCAGGAGCGGGTGCCGGTGGAGCCCTTGCCGGTTTCTTTCGTAAAACTGAAAGCCATGAATAAATGACGGGTAGGCTGGATTGATAAACCCAGCATTTCGGCCGCCCATGCCGGGTTTCCGCTAAGGCTCCAACCCAGCCTACAGGTAGGCATTGCATAACATCAGCGACAGGCATGGATTTTAATTAGCATTTCTTTAAACTGATATTTTCCTTTAACTATATCACCCTATCAGATATTGGGTTCTAAAAAGATCATTTTTTAAAGCCCAAGGCAATTCATATACTTTGCGCCTGTATTTAACGGCTGACATGCCGTCAATCGACAGCTTTTGCATGCTGAACCCGTGTTTGGAGAGAATAAAATGCAACCATCAACAGATCATTTGGTTCATTGGCTGCTGTCCAGCCTTGAGCTCGAAGCGACCCTGTTCCATGCCGGCCAGTACTGCGGGACCTGGCGGGCCGCTCCGTCGGGGTTCATGCGCGCAGGCTTCCACCTGGTCCTGAAAGGCAACTGCTGGCTGCATTTGCCCGAAGGCCGGGAGAGCATTCCGCTGGAGCAGGGCGATGCCGTTTTCTTTCTGAGAGAGACTTTGCATTATCTGAATCCGAGCGAATCGCCCGATGATCCCTCGCTCTGCCGCATCAGGGAAGGGCAGATGACGCCGATCGACGAGTCCATACCCGATGCGGTCGCGTTGGTGTGCGGCTTTTTCAACTTCAGGTCCAGTTTGAGCGAAATGCTGCTGAGCTCTTTTCCCGATTACCTGGTCATTCGCTCCGACAATGAGGAACTGGCCGGCGCCCGCGCCATATTCGATCTCATTCTGGTAGAAGCGAAAAGCGCGGGTGATGCGCCTTCACCGCTGATCGTGCGTCTGACGGACCTGCTGTTCTTCTACGCTATCCGGCAACTGGCATCGACTCAAAAGATATCGGCGGGTTTATGGGCCGTGGTGCAAAGCCCCGAGTTTGCCAGACTGCTGGAAGCCATGATCAGGGAGCCTGAAAAATCCTGGCCGGTCGAGGCGATGGCGGATTTCAGCCACATGTCGAGAGCCACATTTTTCAAGCGTTTCAGCAGGATTTCCGGACAGTCGCCCAATCTTTTTCTCGCGATGGTGCGCATGAAAATAGCCGCCCAACTGCTGCGCCAAGGGCGGAGCATCACTCAGACCGCAGAAAAAGTCGGCTACCAGTCCGAGTCGGCTTTTTCGAAAGCCTTCAAGAAAATCATCGGCCAGCAACCCGGCGCCTATCAGCGCGCAAGTCTCGACATGAAGTCCGGCTTATCCGAAGCGGCCCACGGCCGCGTCATGTAATCCGGCCGCTCTATTTTAAGACGCTTCCGGATTTCTCGCGGTAACCCCAATAGCTAGTGTCCCGCAAACAAGACCTGGCGACCCTGAACATCAAGCCAAATATGCCGGCATAATCGACCCAGGTTATAAATGCCGTAACAGCGGCGCTTGATCACTTTGATCTTGTTGTTCAACCCTTCGACAAACCCGCTAGTTTCTCGCCGGCTGAAATAGTTAGTGATCTCACCACGCCAGTTAGCCAAGGCGTCACAAAGGGCGAGAAACACTTCAGCCCCAAATCCGTTTTCGGTTCAGCCACTGTGTTTAGGTTGCGGCAGTCACGGGAAATCCGGAATGGCTTTCGCAGAAGAGAGAATTTGACCTGTGAAAGTGGTTTCTTTTTGATGACTAATCGTCATATGCCACGTTGAAGAAAGATGAGGCGGCCTCGTCAGTTAAATATTACCGTTTTTGTTAATTGAATATTACCTTTTTTTTATAAGCCACCATATTAAACTGGCAACTAAATAATATATTCATGGGAAATGAATGCATGAATTGTAATAAATATGATGCATAAATTGTAATAAAGCCAAATTAATAGGGTTATTCCCAGTTATAGTCGATTAAATAAATATATTTTATGTATATATAAAAGAGCATTAAAAGGATATTACGATGAAAGAAAACAAAGTTAATTATAATCAAAGAATAGCTGATCCTATTGCATTAATAGGTATCGGCTGCCGTTTTCCTGGCAATGCTAATAATCCTGAAAGCTTTTGGGAAATACTCAGATCCGGCAGCGATGCCATCGTTGACATTCCTCCTGAGCGTTGGAATCTACGCCGGTTTTACGATGCAGATTCCAGTAAACCAGGCAAAATGTATGTTAAACAAGGCGGCTTTTTGCAACAGCACGTTGATGAGTTTGATGCGCTGTTCTTTGGCATTGCCCCGCGCGAAGCCGAATGTATGGATCCGCAGCAACGCTTGTTATTGGAGACTAGCTGGGAAGCCTTGGAAGATGCGGGCATTCCTTACGAATCCCTGGCAGGATCCAATACTGGCGTTTTTATCGGGGCTTTCACGCTAGATCATAAACTGACCCAAATGGGGAAGATGAATCGGCAGTTGATCGGCACGCATACCGCGATTGGTTCAACCATGACGATTTTGTCTAACCGCATATCTTATGTGTTAGACCTGCGCGGCCCGAGCGTCAGTATGGATACCGCCTGCTCTTCTTCTTTAGTCGCATTGCATCAGGCTTGTCAAGCGATATGGAACGGTGAATGTGATCTGGCGTTGGCGGGCGGCGTTAATGTAATGATGCGCCCCGAATACCCGATTGCCATGTGTAAAGGCGGTTTTCTTGCGCCAGACGCACGCAGTAAAAGTTTTGATGCCAGCGCTAATGGTTATGGCCGCGGTGAAGGCGCCGGTGTGGTGGTGCTGAAACGGTTGTCGGAGGCGTTGCGCGATGGTGACTCAATTTATGCATTGGTGCGCGGTACGGGCGTCAATCAGGATGGAAGAACTAACGGGATTACCGTACCCAATCCTGAATCGCAAACCGCACTAATCCAGCAGGTTTTCGAGAAATACGCCATCGATACCAATGATATTTATTACTTTGAAGCCCACGGCACCGGTACACCCGTCGGCGATCCCCTGGAAGCCAAGGCGTTGGGTACCGCATTAGGACAACATGATGAGCGACACGCTTGTCTGCTCGGCTCGGTTAAGGCCAGCATTGGACATCTTGAAGCGGCGGCGGGTGTCGCTGGCGTTATTAAAACGGCATTGTGCTTATCACATCGTCAAGTGCCGCCCCAGGCGAATCTGACCACGCCCAATCCTGATATTCCCTTTGCTGAATTGGGCCTGAAGCTCCCTCGGCAACTGGAAGCCTTGGCGCCGACCGAGGATAAAGTCTGTGCCGGCGTGAATTCATTCGGCTACGGCGGCACCAATGCGCACGCCATTTTACAAAACTCCCCGCAAGTCGAATCAGCAGAACGGACTCCCGACCTGCCCGGCAGAATTTATTGTTTACCTTTATCAGCGCGCAGCGAAGAGGCTTTAACCGATTTAGCGAAAGCCTGGTTAGCCCGCTTTGATGAAAATCTGTCCGTCAAATTATCAGATCTCGGCTATTCAGCGGCTTGCCGTCGAGGGCATCACAACCATCGGATGGCGGTCGTGGGCGCAACCTGGCCAGAAATGCGCAATCAACTGCAGTCTTTTGTCGAACAAGGCACAGGCGAGTGGCTGGCTTCAGGCAAAGCAGCCGGCGAATCAAATCAAAAGCCTGTCTTTGTTTACACCGGCATGGGCCCGCAATGGTGGGCTATGGGTCGGGAGTTATACCAAAACGAAGCCGTCTATCGGACAGCCGTTGAAGAATGCGATGCGATTTTCAGACAGGTAGCGGGTTGGTCGATATTAGATGAAATGCTCCTGGATCAGGAGGTTTCCAATATTGCCGACACCACTATCGCACAACCGGCTAATTTTGTGATTCAGGTTGGTTTAACGGCACTTTGGCGTTCACTCGGCATAGAGCCTGCAGCGATTGTCGGTCACAGCGTCGGGGAAGTCAGTGCCGCTTACGCCGCAGGCGTGTTAAGTCTCGAAGATGCGGTATTAGTCAGCTATCAACGCAGCCGTATTCAGAAAAAAGCCGCGGGCCTGGGCAAAATGTTGGCGGTGGGGTTAAGTCAGGAGCAATGCAGTGAGTTATTGGAACTGACGCAGGGCGAGGTTTCGATTGCGGCCATCAATGGTCCATCATCACTTACTTTGGCGGGCGATGCGAACAGTCTGGAGGCCATTGCGGCGTATTTGACCGAAATAGGCGAGTTTAACCGCTTTTTGCAAGTTGAAGTGGCTTATCACAGTCCTTTTATGGAACCGCTCAAGCCTGAAGTCAGAGCGGTATTGGCGGGATTAAAACCCGGATTGCCAAAAATCCCGTTATATTCCACCGTTACCGGTGATTTGGTCACCGAAGTGCTTTTCGATGCCGAATACTGGTGCAACAATATCCGCGAGCCGGTTTATTTCGCCAAGGCAATGGCCAGTTTATTGCGCGATGGCCACCGGGCTTTCCTGGAAGTGGGGCCGCATCCGGTGCTGTCTACATCTATTAAAGAATGCTGTCGTCAACAGGGCATTCAACCCCAAAGTTTTGCTTCATTGCGCAGGGATAGGCCTGAACGCCTTACCTTGAATTTGGCCTTGGCAGAAATGTATGTCGCGGGTTGCAAAATCGACTGGCGCAAGTTGTATGCAGCCGATGCCCGCTATATCAAGTTGCCGACCTATCCATGGCAACGGGAAACCTATTGGAGTGAAAGTCAAGAATCCAAATCGGATCGCGTTGACGGGCCGGTCCATCCCTTATTGGATCGCCGGTTACCCGATCCCAGACCGACTTGGCAAAGTACGGCTAATCATCAAATGTTGCCGTATCTGAACGATCATCAAGTTGACGGCCTGGTGGTCATGCCGGGTGCCGCTTATGTGGAAGCCGGCTTAGCGGCCTTCCGGCAACTTGCCGGCCACAGTCAATGTGCTCTGGAACAACTGAATTTCAATCAAGCCTTAGTGTTGAATGATAGCGGCAGTGAGCAAGTTATCCACGTGACCTTGGATCAGAACAGCGGCGAATATACCTTTTTCAGCCGTGATTCCGACGATCAGTTGGGCTGGAGGTTACACGCTTCCGGCAAGGTTGTTGAAAGTGAGGAAGTCATCATTCAGACCGTAAGCCGTGAAGATATAGCCAGCCGCTGTAGCGAGATTGTCGACATCGATAAGTTGTATACCGATTTGGCAAAGCGCGGCTTACGCTATGGCCCGTATTTTCGTACCATCCGCCATCTGCAACGTCGGCAGAATGAAGTGCTGGCGCGGATCGAATTGGACTCCGATTTATTAACAGATAATGCCGATTACTGTTTACATCCCAGCCTGCTGGACGGTTGTTTTCAGTCATTGATCGCCGCGCTTGCAAATAGCGACCAGTTTTACATGCCGATAACCATCAAGCGCATCGCTTATCACTGCAAGCCAGGCACGGCATTCTGGTGTCATGGCAAGCTCACTCGCATCAGCGATCAAGGCATCGTCGGCAATTTAAGTTTATTTGACGATACGGGCAATCTATTAGTTGAAGTTGCAGGCTTACGCTGCCGCGCGCTTTCGACGCAAAAGGAAGATCCCGGCGAACAACTCAAACAATGGACTTATGCATGGCAGTGGTCAGCACAGGCATTATCGGGCAACATGGCTAAAAAAACCGGTTGCTGGCTGGTATTTAGCGATATGCAGGGGATTGGCGATGCGCTATGTCGAGAGCTGGAAACCAATCCTGCCAACCAGGTGATAAGGGTGCCAAGTGCTGATGTCTATCAAAGTGAACCGGGAGTCGTACGACAGCTGAGCGAAAATGAGTTGAATCATTTGCGGCTGGTTTTGCAAAAAGCCAAAGCCAACCATTGTGCAGGCGTCGTTTACTTATGGGGCATGGACCGCCGCGCAAGCCAGGATGATCCGGTGGGCATCGACCAAGCGAGTGCGGCGTTGCAAGTCATCCAACTGCTAGCCAGCGAATTCGATGAACAAGCCCCCCGCTTGTATATGGTCACTGAAGGCGCGCAGGTGTTATCGAAAATGGATGTTATCGATAATCTGGCTCAAACGCCATTGATCGGTCTGGCGCGCGTGGCTTTCAATGAATACCCTGCGTTGCGTTGTACCTTGATTGATTTGGCCGCCATCGGCACTCAGCCAAACATTGGCTTACTAGCCCAGGAATTGCTTGCCGATGATGGCGAGGATGATGTGGCTTTACGCGGTAATGAGCGTTATGCGCATCGTCTGGATCGACTGGTGCTTGAACCTCATTTTGTCGAGCACAAAACCTTAAACGGCAATGAAGTCGAGGCGTTTCAAGTACAAGGCCACGCCGAATTCCATGCCATGCCGCGTCCCCTGCCGAAAGCAGGCGAGGTGACGGTTGCGTTGGATTATATTAATTTAACCGGCGTCAATCTGAACACCGAAGACAATGAAGATAACCTGCAAGGTTATTTTGCCACCGGCGTGATAACGGCAGCGGCTGAAAATAGTAATCAGTGCTCTGTCGGCGACAAAGTGGTTGTGGCTGTCGAAGGCAGGCCGGCGTCGCATGTCGTCTGCCCTGTTGAGCGAGTGTTTCCGGTCAGCCATTTTCCTGCCTTGGCCCACGCCGAAGTCGCTGCGTTAACGACTACATTAATTCCTGCGTATTACGCTTTACACACGATTGCCCGCATTGCGCCCGGCGAGATGGTGTTAATCGATGCGGCATTGGGGGCGAGTGCGATAGCGGTTCAGGCGATTGCCCGTTGGTTGGGAGCGAACTCCCAATTTTATAGTCATGAGGCAAATCCGCAATTATTGAATGACGGGTCTGTCAGCGCTGACCACCTGCCTGATTTCCCTGCCCTGTTGCAGGATGCCGCTAAGGATCTGCCTATTCGGGCTTGGGTGCATGGCGATAATGGGTTTAAGCAAACGGCTGTCGACAGCTTGCTCGATCCCGCCGTCCATGAGCTGATTTTGACGGATAAGGCCGGCACTACATCCGCATCCGGAAGATTGAACAGCAGCTCCGCTATCAGCGCACTAAAACTGGCATTTACCGCCCCTCAGCTGTTTGGGCAATTGCTGGCGGAAGTGGGGCAATTATTGGTTTTGAGCCCTAAAGACTTTTCATTAGCGCACGTGTTGCCGGCGCATGAAGGTTTAGCCTGGTTGACCGCTGTCAATGCAGAGGCCGTTGGCACAGTACCGGTTTTATCCTTAACCGATAAAACAGAGATTGCGGTGAGGGACGATAGCCCCTCCATGCTGTTTGATGCGCAAGCCACCTATCTGATTACCGGCGGTTTTGGCGGTTTTGGATTGGAAACGGCGGACTGGCTGGCCAAACGGGGCGCCAGACATTTGGTATTAGTCGGCCGTCGTGGCGCAGCGGATGAGAGTGCAAAAGCCGCGGTACAATCCTTGGAGCAGCAAGGTGTGCGAGTGCTGGCGGCAGCCGCCGACATGGCGGACGAAGCGCAGGTGGCAGCTCTGCTGGCACACGTGGCCGCTGAAATGCCCCCCCTTAAAGGTGTGCTGCATGCGGCGGCAGTGCTGGACGATGCGCCGATATCCGAGCTGAATCCTGAACGCTTGGCGCCGGTAATGAAAGCAAAGGCGTTGGGGGCGTGGCACTTGCACAAGCACACGCAAAATCAGGCTCTGGACTTTTTCATGTTGTTCTCTTCGGTTTCAGCGCTGATCGGCAATGCCCGCCAGGCCAATTATGTCGCAGCCAACGCCTTCCTGGATGCCTTGGCAAGTCATCGTAAAGCCTTAGGGCTGCCGGCCACGTCCATTAACTGGGGGGCGATTGCTACCGGCATGGCGGTGGAAAGCGCCGAAGTGGCTAAACATCTGGAGGTGATGGGAATATACGCCATCACCGCGGAGCAGGCCCTGGACGCCTGGTCGCATTTACGCGACATCGAATTGCCGCAGTATGGCTTGATGAACTATGTCTGGTCACGCTGGCAAGAATTCGAGCCCACAGGAGGAAATTCTCCCCGGTTCTCAAAACTGATGGCGGCTGGCGGCGCCGCAAGCAATGCGCTCACTGAACTGTGCCAGGCAATCAGCCAATTGTCCGCGGAAGAACAAAAGCCGGCGATGAGCCAGGCCCTTGTTGAACAAGTCGCAAAAATACTGCGTATCCCCGCGGCCAAGATCGACCCGCTAGCGTCGTTATCCCAGATGGGCGTGGATTCATTGATGTCGGCGGAATTGCAGGCGGCCATTTACCAGGTTTTTGGGGTTCGGATTTCCACCCTTGAGCTGATGCGTAGCCAGGATTTGATTCATTTGGCAACGCTGCTGATGGACCGCACACTTTTAGCTTCGGAAAAATCGGGTTCCAATACAGAAAGCCATGAAGCCTCTTTTGTTGACCGTATGTCTGCCGAAGAAATCGACATTCTGCTTAAAGAAATATTGTTGGAAGAGGAAAAATAACATGCCAACTCAAGAGACCGACTTGGCCCTTGTCTCCGAAGAGAAGACGCGCTGCCATAAATTGATCCGTCTAGCCAGCTTCCTATTGGCTCGGGCCATTCAATCCATGTCCGCAGCCCGTGGCAACAATGTTCCGGTAAGCCAGCCGTTTGATTGACCGTATGCCGACAGAAGAAATAGATATTTTGCTTAATCACATTTTAAAGGAAGAGGAGAAATAAGATGTTCAACCAGGCAGTCAACATGGCCGACATGACCGAGGAAAAGAAACGCTTGCTGCTTAAACAGTTACTGGCGCGCAAGGGCCAAGGACAGGCCGCCGAGCAGGAAGCCGGTGAAATTCCCGAAGAATATTATCGGGTCGATAAATTTCCAGGTTATCGTATGTTGATGGAACAAATGGAAACCTTTAAAGCGCTGGCCATGGATAACCCTTATTTTAGTGCGCATGAAGGCGTTAGCGATCACCTTACCCATATCGACGGAAAAGATTACATCAATTACTCCGGCTACAACTATCTGGGCTTATCCGGTCATCCCGAGGTATCGGCTGGCGCCAAGGCAGCTGTCGATCGATATGGCACATCGGTTTCGGCAAGCCGTATCGTATCCGGCGAAATCCCGTTACACCGGGAACTCGAAGCCGCACTGGCACATATCCACGGCACGGAAGATTGCGTGGCCCTGGTCAGCGGTTATGCGACCAATGTTTCGGTGATCGGGCATTTGTTTGGACCCAATGACCTGCTATTGCATGACAGTTTGATCCATAACAGTGTGGTTACCGGCTGCCAACTGTCCGGTGCCCGCAGGCTCGCTTTTCCGCACAATGATTATGACGCCTTAGAAAAGCTGTTAGTTGAAAACCGTAAACAGCATCAACGCGTATTGATCATCATTGAAGGCGTGTACAGCATGGATGGCGACATCCCGGATTTACCGCGCTTTATTGAAGTAAAAAAACGCCACAAGTGCTTGTTGATGGTCGATGAAGCCCATGCGACGGGCGTTATAGGCCCCCGCGGATTTGGATCGCACGATCATTTCGGCATCGACGCGGGGGAAGTCGATATCTGGATGGGGACCTTAAGCAAATCGTTTGCGAGCTGCGGCGGTTATATCTGTGGTTCGAAGGCATTAATTGACAATCTTAAGTACAATGCCCCTGGCACGGTCCTGTTCAGCGTGGGCATTTCCCCCGCGAATACTGGCGCAGCCTTGGCTTCGGCCAAGATCATGATGCGTGAACCGGAACGGGCGCAACGTTTGCGGGCAAAAGCTGCGCTGTTTCTGGAATGCGCCAAAGCGCATGGCCTGGATACCGGGCCTTCATCCGGTACCGCCGTGGTGCCCATTATTCTTGGCAATTCCATGCATTGTTTACGATTAGGCCAGAAATTGGCGCAAGCCGGCATCGGCGTGCATCCTATTATGTATCCGGCGGTGCCGGAAGACGCCTCACGGCTGCGATTTTTTATTACCCATAACCTGGCTGATGAAGAAATCGTTTATACCGTGAATACGCTCGCCGAGGCGCTATCTGCATTAAAGTGAAAGCCAGCCGTTCCACACGATTTTAACTACACTAATACAATCTGATTCATTAGGGAAAAATATGAAACATGATAAAAAAGCGCTCTTATCAGCTGCGGGAGACGGCCATGACTTCCCCGGCTGAAGCGTTGGACAAGAATCTAAAACCTAGGGCAGAGCAAGCGCTGGAAGTTGATCAATTTTTTCAAAATATGATCAGCAAGCACGCAAGAGAAAAGCAGAATCCAGCGACACCATTAACGTACTTTGTCCATTCCATAAGGGATTAATGCAATGTTAAGAAAATATTCCGACTGGCTGTTACGCTTTCCCTGGCTTGTTATCCTATTAAGCCTGGCGTTAACTGCGGCGGCAACATACGGCGTAAGGTACATACATTTTAAAAGCGATTACCGAATGTTTTTCAGCGATGAAAATCCCCAGTTAATGGCTTTTGAAAAATTACAAAAAACCTACACGCGAGACGATAATATTCTATTGGTTGTAACGCCCAAAAATGGTGATGTCTTTACTGCACAGAACCTGGCTATTGCCGAGCAGTTAACTAAAAATTTGTGGCAGACGCCTTACTCATCACGGGTGGATTCCATTACCAACTTTCAGCACAGCACCGCGGAAGGCGATGACCTGACTGTGGGTGATCTGATTGGCAATGCCGCTCAATTGAGCGAACAAGAAATTGCGCGTCTCAAGCAGATTACTCTGAATGAGCCTTTACTGGTTAATCGCCTGGTGTCGCCCGATGCCAAAGTGATGGGCTTTAATGTCGTAGTGCAGCGCCCCGGCAAAGACCAGGATGCCGAGACCTTACAAGCGACGTCCTTCGTTCGCAAGCTGGTGAGCGATTTACAAGCGTTACATCCTGACCTGGATGTTCGCCTGACCGGTTCCATTCTTATGGATACCGCATTTGCGGAGTCCTCGGAACTGGATCTCAAAACACTGACACCGGCCATGCTGGTGATTATCGCTATCGCTTTGTGGTGGTTTTTGAAATCATCTCTGGGCATGTTCGCCGCCTTGCTGATGATGACGCTTTCGATAGGCTCGGCAGTCGGTTTGGCCGGTTGGCTCGATATTGCCTTCTCGCCGTCCAGCATTCCTGCGCCGACTATCCTGCTCACCTTAGCGGTGGCGGATTCGGTGCATATTTTAACCTCTTATTACAGCGGGTTGGCGCAAGGGCTGGATAAGCGGGCGGCAATCGCGGAAAGTCTTAGAATTAATTTCAAGGCGATTTTTTTCACCAACCTCACGACCGCCATCGGTTTTTTATCCATGAATTTCAGCGATGCGCCTCCTTTTCGGGACTTGGGCAACATTACCGCCCTGGGGGTGGGCGCAGCCTATTTGCTGACGATTGGCTTTTTGCCGGCATTAATGGCCGTGCTGCCTGCAAAACAGGGTCGAAGCGAAGCGACAGGCAGCAAAACGTTCGCCGGACTGGCAGGATTCGTTATCAAATATCGTTATTCGTTATCGCTATTTTTACTGTTGTTCACGGCCGCATTGATCTCCTTTATTCCACTGAATGAGCTCGATGATGAATACGTCAAGTATTTCGATGAGTCTGTCGCATTTCGCCGCGATACCGATTACACCACTGAGCATTTGACCGGTATTTACACCATTGATTATTCGTTAGAGCATGGCGAAGATGAAGGCATCAACGATCCTGAATTTCTCAAGCAAGTCGAGGGGTTTGTGCAATGGTATCGCCAACAGCCGGAAACCCTCCATGTCTATACCATCAACGACATCTTTAAACGTTTGAATCAAAACATGCACGGAGATGATCCGGCCTGGTATCGGTTACCGGATAGCCGAAAAATGGCTGCTGAATATCTGCTGCTGTTCGAGATGTCGTTGCCTTACGGCCTGGATCTGAATGACCGGGTTAATGTCGGTAAATCCGCAACCCGGGTTACTGCCACTTTGCGGAGTTTGTCCAGCCAGCAAATGATCGATCTGGAGGCGCGGGCGCAAGCTTGGCTAAAAACCAATGCCCCGTTAATCAAACAGAGCGATGGCACCGGTTCATCTTTGCTTTTTTCGCATATCGGCCAGCGCAATATCGTCAGCATGATCAGCGGCGAATTGATGTCCATAAGCTGTATCTCGCTGATTTTGATATTGGTGTTGCGCTCAATCAGCTTAGGGCTGCTCAGCCTTATCCCCAATTTGATCCCGGCCGGCATGGCATTTGGCATTTGGGGCTTGACCGTCGGGCAAGTGGGCATGGCCTCATCGGTGGTAGCGGCGATGACTTTGGGCATCTTGGTTGATGACACGGTGCATTTTCTCAGCAAATATCAACATGCGAAAAAAGATAAAAATCTTACGCCTGAAGCCGCGCTTCATTATGCCTTCGCAACCGTGGGCAATGCCTTGTGGGTAACATCAGCCGTTTTGATCATGGGCTTTTCGTTATTCACCTTTTCCAGCTTTAAAATCAATTACGAGATGGGGCTGTTGACCGTAATCATTTTTGCTTTGGGCTTATTTGCCGAATTTCTGTTGTTACCGCCGATTTTACTGATCTATGAAGACATCAAATGCAGCCTCCATAATTTTTTTAATAAACCTGTACAAAATACTCAACTGTAAGGAAAACCGAATGAAAAAGTCAGTTTATTTTGCCTTATTGCTGGCCTTGGCCGCGCCAGCGCTCCATGCCGAAACTCCGGAAGAAAAAGGTTACGCCATCGCCAAAGAAACCGATAGGCGGGATTCCGGCTTTGGCGACAGTTCAAACGACTCTTTATTTATCTTGCGCAATGCCCAGGGAGAAGAAAGCATTCGTGAATTTTCGACCAGAACCCTGGAAGTTCCGGGCGACGGCGATAAGGAATTAGGGATTTTTCTTAAACCCGCCGATGTGAACGGTACGGCAGTGCTAACGTTCTCGCACGGACTTAAACCCGACGATCAGTGGCTGTATTTGCCTGAATTAAAACGGGTTAAACGGATTTCTTCAGTAAACAAATCGGGACCATTTGTCGGTACCGAATTTGCCTTTGAAGACATCGCTTCCTGGGAGGTAGACAAATATAAATACAAGTATCTGCGTGATGAAGTGCTCGACGGCAATGACTGTTTTGTGGTCGAAAATACGCCGGCTTATGAATACTCCGGTTACGCCCGGCAAATCGAATGGGTCGATAAAACGATCTATCAACCGCGCAAAATCGAATTTTACGACCGCAAAAATACACTGTTAAAAACCTTAACGTTCAGTGATTATCAGCAATACCTTGATCGTTACTGGCGAGCCAGCAGATTGGATATGGTCAATCACCAGAATGGTAAAAGCACCACTTTAAACCGGAGTAATTATCGGTTCCGTAACGGCTTTCAAGACAGCGACTTTTCCGAAAGCGCTCTTAAAAACGTGCAATAGTACGCATTGTAAAGAATGACGAAGCAAACATCGCGCGCCGCTCGCCTTTTTATAATCGTGAATTGATGTGCAGACACCGTTTGTCCATCAATGATAGTCCGAAATACTAAGACATTAGCCAACAACATGAACATAAAAGCGACGATTATTGCAGCGTCATTCTTAACAGTCAGCAATATTCAAGCAGCAGAATGGTCGGGTTTTGCTGCGCTTGACCTGCGTTTGTTTGCAGAACCCGCCGCTTTTTCCGAGCAAAATACCAGCTTTGCCGATCCATCTGTATCGGTGCAGCCCGAATTTCGGCAGGGATGGAACAATGGCGCCGACCGTTTTACCGCGATACCGTTTGGCCGCTATGACAGCCTGGACAGCAACCGCTCGCATTGGGATCTACGCGAATTCAACTGGCTGCATAAAGGCGATGGCTGGAACCTGCAAGCCGGCGTGGGCAGATTGTTTTGGGGGGTGACGGAGTCACGGCATCTGATTGACATCGTTAACCAGGCCGACTTCGTAGAAAACATCAACAGTGAAGAAAAGTTGGGGCAGCCCATGCTGAATTTGAATATTCCGACCAGCTATGGCAACTTCAATTTGCTCTATCTGCCTTATTTTCGCGAGCGTACCTTTCCGGCTGCAAATGGTCGGGTCAGATTCGAACTCCCCGTAGACACCGATAACCCCAATCTTAATGGCATCAGTCATTTTCATCCTGATTGGGCGATGCGTTGGAGTCGTACTTTCGGTGATTGGGATGTGGGGATTGCGCATTTTAGCGGCGTTGGCCGTGAACCTCGGCTGGCCCCCTATTTTCCTGATGGCTCACCCTTTCCCACCGCGCTGATTCCAACCTATGATTTAATCAATCAAACCAGTTTGGACGTGCAAGGCGCACTGGGAAACTGGCTGCTCAAACTTGAAGCAATGACGCGCAGCGGCCAAGGCAGCCGCTTTGCCGCGGTGGTTGCAGGGGCGGAATACACTCAGTACGGCATCTTTGAAAGCAGCGCCGAGTTAGGTTTGTTAATGGAATATCAGTATGACGGGCGCGATACGTCCACACCCAGGCAAGCCTCTGACGCGCCTCCAACGCCTGCCGACAATGATGTGTTTTTGGGTACACGCCTGTCGCTGAATGACGAACAGAATACTCAATTACTTCTAGGCGTTACCGTCGATTTAAATACCCAAGCCACAGTCGTGAGTCTTGAAGGCAGCCGCAGACTCGATGATGTCTGGAGAATTGAACTGGAATCCAGGCTGTTCAAAAACATTCCCAGCACAGACATTCTCACCGGCATGAGCCAAGATGATTATGTGCAAATCCGGTTAGCGCGGTTTTTTTAAATCAAGGCATTCAGATGATTGGATGCATAAGGAAAAATGCGCATCCCCTACGGCTTTACAATGACTTTTAACCCATCATTGCCGTTTTAGGCGTTTAGATATAATGACTCGCATTTCATTTCATGGGCTCATTCTAATTGCAAACGAAATCCGGACTCCAGACCCGTCCATCATTGATGCATTGCGACAGTCAATCAAAACAACACAAGCCCATCGTATCGTTTAGCCTGACGCTGCTATCCTATCTGGTGCAACAGGAAGCCTGTTGCTGGATCGGCGGGCATTTAACCGAACCGTAAGAGCAAAATACGCAGCAGTCCCCCGGCTTCGGTTTGAGCAATGTGCCGCAGGATTTGCATTCATAGAAAAACTGGCAGGCATCGGTCGGCATGGTTTCCGTTTCGGCATGCCCGCAGCAGGGGCAGATGATGGTCGATTCGAGGATGATGACGCTCATTCATTCACTCTCTTGATAAAGGATGGGTATCCGACGGCCTTTGGCCGCTTCCGTCAATTTATCCGCTGTGGTCATTGTATCGTCGAATTGCACCGGCGCGGCTTTGCGGGCTTAATCAATCGACACCTGCCGCACGCCGGAAACAGGTTGGCTAGAACAGCTATCTTTTAGTTAGAAGCATAACCTGAAAGCCTGAGTCAGTTTAGCATGTTTTTATCTAAACAATAGCGCTCTAGTATCTCATCACGCCAGTTAGCCAAGGTCGTCACAAAGGACGAGAAACACTTCAGCCCCAAATCCGTTTTCGGTTCAGCCACTGTGTTTAGGTTGTGGTAGTCACGGGAAATCCGGGAGAGCCTATTAAGGCGGCGTCAAAAGGAGACGCATCAGGTGTGGGCGTTTGACGTCGAAGGCGGCTATCAATGGGCCGGCCTGCCGCTGAAGCCCTGGCTGAGAGGCGGCTATTTCCTGGGCTCGGGCGATGACAATGCGGCAGATGCCCGGCATGAAACGTTCTTCCAGGTGCTGCCTACGGTGCGTCTTTACGCCAAATTCCCGTTCTTCAATCTGATGAACCTGAGCGATGCATTCGCGCAATTGATCGTAACGCCAAGCCAGGCGATACGGGTCGGCATCGATTTTCATCATCTGTCGCTGGCTGAGGCGGGCGACCTGTTCTACGCCGGCGCAGGCGCCAGTTCGAGATTCGGCTCGGGAAGGCGATATCAATGTCACAGCGGTCTGGGGAGTGGGCGACCTGTCGCCCGGCAAGCATCTGGGTTTTTCCGCAATCCGCGTAGCCATCAGTGTGGAAGGTGACGCCGATGCTGAGACTTTGGCTGAAATCATCGCCCATGCCGATCAATGGTCGCCGGTCGCCAACACTTTGCGCAACGCCGTTTTGGTCGATGTCGTGCAGAACTGACAGTGCGGCGCCGGGTTCCGGTGCTCCTTATTGAGTCTGTAAAAGAGAAAAACTATGAATGCAATAATGACTCTTGATATGAACGATTCCTTGGATGGTCAGCCCGAAATAGCGAATCTGGACCAGCTGATTGCCCGGCGGTTGGAGCCGCATGTTGCCGCGATCGATCTTGAAGGCGAATATCCGCGTGAGTTTTTGCGTTCACTGGGCGAAATCGGCGGCTTCGCGGGCGTGGTTTCTCCGGAGTATGGCGGCAATGGCCTGGGCCTGGGACATTGCCTGCACGTGATGGACCAGATAGCCCGCAGCTGTCTCTCCACGGCGTTTGCGGTCTGGTGCCAGACCGCCTGCCAGCGCTATCTGCAATTGTCCGGCAACGATCAGGTCAAGGCGGCTTTTTTGCCGGACCTCGCCGGCGGCCGCCTCATGGGCGGGACCGGTTTGTCCAACACCTTGAAGGCCAATGCCGGCATTGAACGGGCTTTGTTGAAGGCGCGCCGCATCCCCGGCGGTTATGAGATCAACGGCTGTCTGCCCTGGGTATCCAATCTGGGGCCGGGGCATATATTCGTCACCGGCTGCCCGCTGGAAGGCGATGGCCGTCTGGTATTTTTCGTCGTCGATTGCGATCAGACGGGATTTCGGCTGGTGGACGGGGCCCGCTTTGCCGCCCTAGAAGGCACCGGCACGCTGGCCTGTCAGTTCCGGAATTGCCGGATCGAGGACCATCGCGTGCTGGCGCATGCGGAGGATTCAGAGGCTTATCTGGCAGGAATAAAGCCGGGCATGATACTGGGGCAGATGGGCATGGCCCTTGGGCTTGTCAAAGGCTGTATCGATCTGGTCGATCGGTCCCAATCTTCTTTAAATCAGTACCTGGACGATCAAGCCGATGACCTGCGTAGGGTGCTGCAAGGGGTCGACGACGAAACGCATCGGCTGGCCGGGATTCTGGATCGCAATCCGTCCGCTGCCATTATCGGCGATGTCCTGAAGGTGCGTCTGGCGGGCAGCGAACTGGCGCTGCGGGCCGCGCAAGCGGCCATGTTGCATCAAGGGGCCAGAGGCTATATGGCCCATTCCGCCGCGAGCTCGCCTCCCTTGAGAATCAGCAGCATTGATATATCTCTCTTTCTAAATTATTACTTGATGACGCGTGGGCGGTTTCATCCCGTTTGCCGCGCCGAGCACCGCAGTTTTCGGCGAGAACAGCCCGCAGGGGCGCTGCATGGATGCAGCGCGTTGCCAGAGGGCCAAGCTTCGTAGGGTACGCATCGCGTACCTATTCAAAGCTTTTCGGTACACCGCAAGTCCGGAAAGGTACGCGATGCGTACCCTACAATGGATTTCGCCTTGATTTTGGCAGGGCAACGGGGTAGAGCTGCCGATGCCGAGTTTCCGCTAAAGCTCCAAACCAGCCTACACAGGCTGTTAAAAGCAAGTCACTCGCCTTCGGGTGCGATGAACCCGATTAAATAAAACCGTCGCGTTAGCGACACTTTAGCCAAACCGATCTGAATTCAACTTACTGCGTAACATCAGTTAGAACTTCGAATTCAATACCAGTCCGACATAGCGACGAGCACCGATGCCGTCATAACCGACTGGATAGGTATTGCTATAATCGTTGACGCTGGTGGTGTACTGGGTATCGAACACGTTATTGGCCACCAGATTGACTTCGTACCTGATTTTGCCGCCGGTGAATAAACCGATGCCGATGTCCGTGACTTGATAAGCGTCCTGCTTGCCAAATGACGATAGTTGCGCTTCAAGATTTTGCGACGAGCGCACTACCGAGTTGACCCAGGCGTGTCCGTTCAATCCGGCAAACCCCAGCGGCTTGTGCAAGTCCACACCAAAGATACCGGTCAGGTCAGGCGCGCCGACCACCTGCCTGCCGGTAAAATCGCAGACCGCCTGTACCGAAGTAGGAATCTCCGCCGGGCAAGTTGCAGTGCTCCAGTCGGTATAACGGGCATGGTTGTAGGCGCCGCCGAAGCTGAAAGTCAACCAGGGATTTGCGTAATAAGCGGAATCGATTTCAACCCCCATTGCGGTAATTTCGGGAATATTGCCCAATTCCGAACGGTACCCGGTTTGCTGAGTTGGATCGGGAATACTGGTGGTAGCCTGATAGTCGGTAACCGTGGTGTGATAGAGATTGATATTGAACATCAACGATTTATCGAGCAGCAGACTTTTCAGCCCCAACTCGAAATCCAGCGATTTTTCCGGTTTTACATAGACGTTCGAGCCGTCAGAATTATTAAACTGCACCGAACTGGACTTTTGCCCGCCGGCGGCCGACGCATAAACCATGATGTCTTTGTTGATTTTATAGCTGGGATTGGCCAGCCAGGAGGTCGACCATTCATCGATCCGGTCGCCGGACTGCCGGCCGTAAGTCTGCGCGACGCGTGCCTCGCGGATGGCATCTGCCGTGGCATTGCCGGTTGAAGTCAATGGCGAACCATCATAAAAGGTAGCGGTTTTCTCGATACTGTTGTTCTTACTTTCGAAGGTTTCGCGGATGCCCAAAGTCAGCGTGGCTTTGTCCGTGATATGCCAGTTGACCTGCTCGAATAACGCAATACTGTCCGTGGATGGCGTGGTGTTAGTCTTGACGAAGACATTATTCAGAGAACTGCGCAGCAAACCGACATTATTGTCTATTAATTCGTTGTATTGACGATTATTGGCGTAAAAAGCGCCGGCATCCACGCCATACAAGTTTCTGCCGGTAGAGTCGGTCTCGGTATGCATCATAAACAAGCCGCTCTGGGTATCGAGCCAATCGAACGGCGACCAGGCGTAGCGCAGCTCCTCGGAATACTGCGTGGTATCGACTTTTGTACCGCCTCTGGCGATATCGAACCTGGTTTCATCACTGTCGTTTTTGGCATTGAAGTGAAATTCGCGATAGGCCAGCACCGATGTCAATGTACCCGGCCCAATATCCCAATCCAGTTTTCCGGAAACGCCGCCGTTTATGGTAGGCAGAGGCTGCGCCTGGCCTATATCGATTTTGTTCCAGGCCTCGTCGCCGATGATGGGTTGATAACCATTGAAATAGCCCCGGGAAATTCGGCTGGTAAAGGTATTGGTTCTAGGCGAACCGTTGAGAAAAGTCGCCGGCTCGAACATCTTCGGTTTGACGTTGCTGTTTTCGTGTGCTTCGGCATAATCGATGTTCAGCCTGAATCGCAATGTTTCGCTCGGCGTCAGCAGGAATTGCAAACGGCCGCCGTAGCGTTTACGTTCGTTATAGGTGCCGCCTTCGGGATTGATATTATGCAGGTCGCCGTCCTGCGTATTGATAAACGCCGAGGCGCGAAATGCCAGTAAATCGTCGATTATCCCATTGCTGTAAGACGCTCTGGCTTTAAATGCGCCGGGCAATACGCCAGTCTGTTGATTGCCGCCGACCTCGCCTTCAACAAAGCCCTGTTGAATAAAACCGGGCGCCTTGCTGGTATAGTTGATCACGCCTATGGTCGTGTTTTTGCCCATCAGGGTCCCTTGCGGCCCCCTCAGCACTTCAATCCGGTCCAGATCGGTAAAGTCTTGATAGGACATGCCGACGTGGCTCATGAAAACGTCATCCACCATCACCCCAACCGCGGGCTCCATACTGTCATTGCCGCTGGCCTTGCCGATACCGCGTATCGAAATACCGGTCCGTCTGCCGTTGGGGGTGGTCGCCGTAACGCCGGGCGCACGTTTGGTCAGATCCTGAATATCATAGGTTCTGTCGCGTTCAATATTTTTGTTTCCCAGCACGGTAATCGGGATCGGCACGTCCTGAAGTTTTTCCTCTTTGCGCCGCGAAGTCACTACCACTTCCGACAGGTTTTTAGGTTCGACAGCTTCCTGTTCAGGTTCTGTCGCCGCTGCAGAAACAGCGCCTTCCGCCGGCGTTGATTGAATGCTTGCGGCGCCGGCATTTGCCGTATCGGCAGGCGCATTCTCGCTGGTCAAGGCCCTTAGCCGTGCATTCTCCTTCTCGCTTGCTTCCAATTTCTGCTTTAAACGCGCTATTTCAGCGGCGGGATCGCCGGAGATAGCTTGAGCGAAGCCATGGCCCGGCATCAGCAGGCAAGCTCCCGCCATAAACATTGCCGGTCCGTTCAGGCTTGCCCGGTGCCAAGCCGCTACTTTGGTTGGCAATGTGTTTTCACTTAGAATGCCAAATACTTTGGCGGACAAAAGCCGCTTTTCAATCCTGCCCCCAGGCGGCTGTTTCAGGCCTTTGCTTATAACCGGCAGCCGACCTAATCTATCGATCCTCATTTACTTCCCCACTTGTCATTTATAAATGTTTTGGTTTTGTTTGCTTCATGTCAGATCGGACGCATAAAAACACCGACTGCCGTAAACAGGGGGATTTCATTCGCTGGAGAACCAGCGTTATTGTGGCTGCCTCTGTTCCTCGACTGTTGTCCGGGCATCAGCCTCAAGTGCTTTTTGCGCCCGGCTTGCTTCCTGATCAGCACAAAGATCGATTGGCTTTCGCATCTTCCATGCCACATCAAGCCCAATGTGAAAAATCCAGCGACGGAATTTTTCAAGCAACTGTTCTAAAAGTAGGTAATTACACATAGGGCTCAGACAAATAATCTGACTCTTAAAAAATCGAGGTATTTGGGACCGGACGCAACTGCTTCTTGAGCATCAATTTACAAGCTTTTTTGTTGATAGCCTGCTGCCTGAGGCGCAGCGGGAGCTTAGCTTTGATTACGCGATGGAATCATTCCCCATGGATATTCAATCCATGGGGCAGGGCTGTTATTTCACCGCCGGCAGGTGAAACTGGCCGGGATCGGGCGGGATCACGGCATTCTCGGCATGCGGCGTTCCGGCCGGAACCCACTCGTAGGGTACGGGCTGGGCGCGGTAAACCTGGTAATTGACGATTTCGCGTCCGGTTTGCAGGTCTTTGTTGCGGCTCGGGTAGGGATTGATGTATTCCCAGACGATCTCGCCGGCGGGTGTGACCTGGAAGAATCGACCGACTTCGCCCTCGTCGATGAAGGTGTTGCCGTTCGGCAAACGGCGCGCGTTGCTGATATGGGCGCTGCGGAAGCTCCAGCCGGGTCGGCCGGAATCCTCGGCCGTGTATTGCCAGACGATTTCTTTTTTGACCGGGTCGATCTCCAGTATCCGCGAGCCGCCGGTCACGGTCAGAGCCGCGGGCGGATAGCCGCCTTCGCCCTGGTTGTCGAAGACCAGCAGATTGCCGGCGCCGGGGAGACCGACCGGAATAATATGGGCATCGTGCTGGCCGCTGATCTGATCCACGGGGCGCGGCGTTTTTCGACTGGCATTGATGCCGGATTCGCCGATGGCGGGATAATGAGGGCCCAGCGTCCAGACGACCTGGCCGGACTGCTTGTCGATGATGGCGATAAAGTTGGCGTTGCGGGAATCGATCAGCAGGTTGCCAGGATGGAATCGCTTATCTCCGGCATCGTACCAGCGGTTGGGGCCGATGACCTTCAAATTGTTGAGATGCAGGTAATCGGCATTTTTGGTTTCCTTCACCAGCTTCAGCTCCTCCGGCGTAAAGCCGAATTCCCCGATGTGATCGGAAGCCTGCCACGTCCAGACAATTTCGCCTTCCGGATTGACTTCGTAGACGACGTCGTCCAGCACATTGGGCAGCGTGAAACCGGGAACCGGATGGACGAGGTTGGCGAGAACCAGGGTGTTGCCGTTCGGCAGCCTGGCCCAGTCATGATGTTGCTGAGCCCGGCCGCCCGGCGCTTTTTCACCGAACTGCCAGACAGTCCTGCCTTGCCAATCCTGTTCGCCGATCGTTTTCGAGACGCGCCGGCCAACCCGGCCCGGCACCAGATCAGAGCCGTTGCCTTCTTCGGTGGCGAGGGTCAGCAGCACATGGCCCGGCTCGCCGCCCGCCAGCGCGGGGTCGATCAGGGTAATGAGCGAGCTTTCATTGCGCCATTGATGCACAGGGTTGCCATTCAGGTCGATCAGGCGGGCGATCTTGTCGCCCCCGGTAAACAGCACGAATGAATTGTAAGCCTTGGCAGGATCATAGCGGAGGGTGCCGGTCGGGAATATGTTTGGTTCTCCCAGTGCGGACAGAGAAATGCAAGTTCCCAGCGCTCCCGCCAATAAAGTGAAAGCCGTTTTGGCCGGCTTGTGATCAAAAATCTTCATGTCCATTTTTCCTTGTTCCGAGGATTGAGTTTCTTAAAAACGCGCAGTCATACAGGTTCGCCGCCGAATGCTGTATTCAATGAGCTGAGCTTCAATCCAAGTAGCAGCTATCGTACCAGCCCGTAAGTCAGGACGGGGAGAGACACTCGCCTCATCGAGGCGGCCAAGAATCCGGGTATTCGCAAATCTTCAGCCCGCAGGCCAATGTTCGGCGATGCCTGCAGTTCATATGGGTTGCTGTTGGAGAAGCAGCCCATCAGCAGGGTGCTTATGTTAGAACAGTTAGCATCGGCTAAAGGTGTTGGAGAAAGCGCCAATCGATGTCCTCCCGGATCATTGTTATGACATAAAGTTTTTTAAATTCAGATAACTACCTGTTTCACGAGAGAGGGTCGGACAAGGAAACCCTGTTTTTGCCTGCGTGGCACGAAATCTGCGTTTTCAGGAGAGCGTTGCGGAAAGCATGGGTAACGCCATCTATATATCAGTGCTACGAATGAAATGGATCTTGCTGCCTGTGTATGCGCTGCGGCTAAAACAATTACTTCACGGATCGATGCACTGTTTTAATTTTATTTGTAAGGAAATGGGGTAGTAATGAAACGCAAAATGGGAGATGTATTTTCAACCGCCTTGGTCCGGCAGACGGTTATTCCTCAGGCGATCGGCTCGCGCCGCAAGTTATCCTCCAGCATCGCCGTGGCGATAACAGGCGTTTCCATGTTGTCCGTATCCGGCGTGCAGGCGGCGGATGCGAAAAAAAGCGTGCAAGAACTGCAGGCGGAAGTGGAGCGTTTGACGCAGGAACTGGCGGCGGCGAAAAAGCGGGAACAGGATTTGATCAATAAAAACGCAGCCGCTGCGCCCCCCGTTGCCGCTGAAGCACCCGCTGCTGTTGAAGCGCCGGCGACGGAAGTGGCCCAGGCAGAGCCGGAAGAAACCAAGGATCTGGGCGAAGTCGTGGTACGCGCGCGGCCCAAGCTTGAAAAGCTGCATAATATCAAACAGTCGGTGTCGGTCGTTTCGGGCAAGGAACTCGATCGCGAGCTGTCGCTGGACCTGGGCGCCATTACCCGGCGCGCTTCAAACGTCCAGTTCAACCAGAACAACACGCGCGGCGCCTCGTTATCGATCCGCGGCGTGGGCAAGCGGTCTTTCACGGAAACCCAGGACCCCAGCGTAGGCGTAACGGTCGACGGCGTCAGCTATGCGCTGACGCAGCTCGCCAACTTCGATTTCTACGATGTCGATGCGGTGGAAGTCACCCGCGGCCCCAGAGGTACGGAGGGCGGCTTGAGCGCGAGTTCGGGCAAGGTCAATGTTTATTCCAAGCTCCCGACCTTCATTCCCACGGCCGAACTCTCGGCGGCTTACGGACAGCGTGAAGCCCTCATTCTGAAGGGCGCCCTGGGCGGCGGCGTGATCGATGATTTTCTGGCGACGCGCATTTCCTTCCTGGTCGACAAGGGCCGGGGGTTCTATACCCAGTCTTATGACGAAAACTACAGCCTTTACAACAAGGACCGCCTGAGCGGCCGCGTGCAGTTTCTGTTTACCCCCAGCGAAAATTTCAAAGCGAGAGTGGGCGCCGATTTCGAGCCCAGACAGCCGCAACTGCAGAACGGCCTGACGTTCTATCATGACGTGCCTTTCCGATTTGCCGACGGCAGCCTGGTGGACCCTAACGGTACGCAGGCGAAAGCCAGGTTGTTCGGTTTTACCAACAATGCCGGCGTTTTTACCGGTCCTCGTCCTTACTTTCAGAACAGGGGCTTTACCTGGAACGATTATATCGGCGGCGAGCAGCGGAAAACCGTCAATTTCAATGAAAACCAGGGGCAGACGGTATCCAATAAAGGCGCTTACGTGCAGCTGGACTGGGATGTCGCCGACCACCACCTGAGTTCGAATACCGCCGTGCGCTCTTACAGTTTCGATGCCCACAACGATGAAGGCACGCCTTTCGACATCAACCTCGATGGCGGCGGCGGCGTCAACTACAACCAGTACACGCAGGAATTCAAGATCGTCGACCAGCCCGGCGGCTTTATCGATTACCGAGGCGGCCTGTTCGGCATCCAGACTCGGAACGACATCGTTTCAAAGACAGGCTGGGGGGCCGATGCGGGCGCCTGGCTGGCCACCAACGCGCAATACAACACGCTGGACAGGAACGCCGGCGAGAATCGCGGTTCGGGGCTGGCTTTGCTCAAGGATGCCTTGCAGGATGCGCGTAAAAAAGGCGACACCGAGGTTCATACCTATGCCGGTTCCATCTTCGGCGAATCCGATCTGCATTTTACCGACGCCTTCACTTTAACCACAGGATTGCGCGTGACCAAAGAACACCGCAGGACAGTGGATACGGTTCAATTAACAAAGGATGGGGCCGGCGGCGCGCTGAACCCGGTATCGGTACGCGACGTGCAGCTCGGCGGGTTTGATTCCGCGACCAATGGCGAATTGCAGGGCGCCAACTCCGCGGACCAGTTGAAGCTGGCTGACAGTGTGGCCAACCGTTACTTTGGCGCTGCCGTGACCGATACGCCGGGCCAGGCTTACAACAGCCTGACCGAGGCCCAGAAGAACCAGGTCGGCACCGCCAAAAGGCTTCGGAGCCAGCAGGTCGGGCAACTGTACAATCCCGTCAAGAGCACTTATACGGATCTGCTGTTTACGGCCCAGGTGACGCCCAGCTACAAGATCAATAACGACCTGACCACCTATCTGTCCTGGCAATACGGCGAAAAATCGGGTTCCGCGCTCAATGTTAACGGCGTATCGCGCAATGTCAAACCGGAAAACACCCATGCCCTGGAATTGGGCCTGAAGTCGTTCTGGCTGGACAAGTCGCTGATATTAAACGTCGACGCCTTTGTGATGGATATCCACAACTACCAGCAGACGGTGCAGGTCGTCGATCAGTTTCAGACCGACATCAACATCGCCAACGGTCAGGCCAATCCGACGGCCTACACGAGCGCGCAAGGCAACGTCAAGAAAGTGCGCGTGCATGGCGTGGAGCTGGACAGCGTGTATAACGGCATTCCGAACCTGTCGCTGCGCTTCAACGGCGCCTATAACATCGGCAAGTATATAGACTACGACAATGCCGGCAAGCCGGAAGAGCTGGCGTACCTGCCGGAACCTTACATCGATCAGAGCGGCAGGATCCTGCCGGGCGCTTCCAAATGGAGCTTTACCGTAGGCGCGGAATATGTCAAACCTGTTTACGACAAGTACCTGTTCCACACCAGCGTCAATACCAATTTCCAGAGCGGCTACAACAACGCCGATAACCTGTCAGCTTATGGCTGGGTCAATTCAAGATCGCTGACGGATGCCGCGATCGGCATAGGCACAAAGAACAATGTGCTGGACTTAAGCTTTATCGTCAAGAACCTGTTTAACAATGCTACGCATGAAGAGGGCTGGAACAGTTATAGTCCTAACCCCTATCCGCTCTGGTATGGCGTTCAGTTGAGCGGCAAAATTTAACGCGCTTTTGCATCGCCGCAAGGATGCGGACTCCCCTGGGCTCCGGTTATTTCCGGAGCCTTTTTTTATTTGCAGGCATCTCTTACCGGGCAGCATCAAGCAAAAGTCATCTGCGAGCCCGGATCCTCAGCGGAACTGTTGTTTATCCAGCCACATGGGATGTTGATAGGTTGCTGCAATTTCAACAGTTCCCTGCGCTATTTTAGCTGTCGGCAAACACTTACAGTTGCTCTCAAGCTAGAGCGGTGGCCGCAATTTCTCTTCATATCAATGAACATGGCGCTTCCAGACCGGCTGGTTCCGAAAACCGGCTGGTCCTGCACCTCTGGCATGGAAGTTGCGATACAGCTCATGACCAATCTTGATCATCGTACACGCCCGTGTGCGTTTAACCATTCACATTGTGTAAGAGAAATAATAATGAAAAAACTGACAAACCTGCTGTTGTTGATGGCCCTCGCAGCCCCTGTTGCCTTTGCGGCCAGCCATGACCATGCTGGAAAAGCCGAAGCGCCGGGCGCTCATGCTTACAAGTACAAAACCCCAAAACTGAGTCGTGCGCAGATAGACGCCTTGCTGTCGAAGCCGGATCAGCTGCTGATCATAGACGTGCGCCGTCCAGACGAGATAAGCAAAATAGGCAGTTTTCCAGTGTATCTAAATATTCAAGCCAAAGAACTGGAAAGTGCGCTGCCTTTTATTCCAAAGGATAGAAACATTGTTACCGTTTCCAATCATGCCGGCCGCGCCGGCGCTACAGCCGATCTTTTGGCTGAGAAAGGCTTCACGGTCGTCGGTGCGATAGGCTCGCAAAACTATGAAGAGGAAGGAGGCAAAATAACCAAAATCACGCCGCCGGCTCCGAAAAAATAACTGACACGGGTAAAGTCGGAGACAGAAGAAAAACGTTAATCCTGGTAAGGCCACAGTTTTGTGGCCGTTTAGGGCAATAGGACCAGCAAGGTTTTAAGTCCTTTTATTTTTGGAGTAGGTCAATGAAAAAGAAAATATATCCTGCCGTTTTATGGAGTCTTGCGGTAGCGATGGCGGGCAATGCCCTGGCGGCGGACGAGAAGCCCGCAGGCGCCAAGGCTGACGCGCCGCAAGCTACGCAGTCCAAATCAAAACTGTGGTCTTACCAGCCGGTGAAAGCGCCGGTTATCCCCACCGTCAAGCAGCAAGACTGGGTGCGGACGCCGATCGACGCGTTCATCCTACAGAAACTGGAAGAAAAAGACATCAAGCCGTCTGAGGATGCGAACCGCGAGGCTTTTATCCGGCGCGCCACGCTGGATGTCTGGGGCGTCATTCCCACGCCGGAAGAGGTCGACGCCTTCGTCAACGACTCATCCGACAACGCTTACGAGAAACTGGTCGACCGCCTGCTGGCATCGCCCAAATACGGCGAGCGCCAGGGCCGCAAATGGCTGGACCTGGCCAGATACGCCGACAGCACGGGCTTTCAGAACGACAACGACCGGCTGAACATGTGGCGTTACCGCGATTACGTCATTCATGCGTTCAACCAGGACAAGCCTTACAGCCGCTTCATTCAGGAACAGCTGGCCGGCGACGAGCTGTGGCCGGGCGACGAGCAGGCCCTGATCGCCACGGGCTTCATGGCGCAGTTCCCGGACAACAGCAACTCGCGCGACCTGGTCCAGCGCAAGTACCAGATCACCACCGACATCACCGATACGGTAGGCAAGGTCGTCCTGGGACAATCGCTGGAGTGCGCGAGATGCCACAATCACAAGTTCGACAAGATCAGCCAGAAGGACTATTACTCGCTGCAGTCGTTTTTTGCCAATATCAACGCCGTCGACAATATTCCGGCCAAAAAAGGCGAGATCGAGCGCAACTACGAGCAGCAACTGGCTAAATGGGAAGCCGCCACCAAGGACATTCGCGCAAAACAGAAAGCGATTATCGACACCGACAGGGAAGCGGCGCTCAAATATCACAAGGAACGTTATCTGACCGACAGCCGGGAAGCCATCTTCAAACCTAAAGACCAATGGACGCCGCTGGACCGCTGGGTGAATCATCGTCTTGCGAATGTTACCGATGATAGAAGCCTGACGGCCTACTTTAAAGAGAAAGGCGAAAGTTCGGATCCTGCCACTTACAGCAAGGATCTGGCGGATAAATGGGCCGAGCTGGACAAGCTGAACAAGCAGCTCAGGAAATTCAACGACCTCAGGCCCGCTACCACTTCCAATACGATCTCTGCCATGACCGAGCTGGGCTATTCCGACGCGCCGCCCACTTACGTGCTGGCCGGCGGCGATCACGAGAAGCCTCTGGAAGAAGTGCAGCCGGCGTTCCCTGCCGCCATTACCGACGAGAAGCCCGACATCAAGCCGCTGTCGTTCTCATCGGGACGCCGCAGCGCCCTGGTTAAATGGCTGACCAGCCCGACCAATCCATTGACGGCGCGGGTATACGTCAACCGGGTCTGGGATCAGTACTTCGGGCACGGCATCGTGACGACGGTCAGCGATTTCGGCAAGGCCGGACAAAAACCGACGCACCCCGAGTTGCTGGATTATCTGGCCGACAAATTCGTCAAGGACGGCTGGAGCGTGAAAAAGCTGCATCGCGAAATCCTGTTGTCGAGCGTCTACCGGCAGTCGTCGGATCACCGCGAAGAGGCGCATAAAGCCGATCCGGACAACAAATTGCTGGCCGTTTTCCCGCGTCAGCGTCTGGAAGCCGAACAAGTGCGAGATTCGTTGCTAGCCGCGTCCGGAAAACTGGAAGAGAAGGTGGGCGGGCCCAGCGTTTATCCGCCGCTGCCTAAAGTGATCAAGACGGGCGAGGCCAACTTCAATGGTGACCCGGCCTGGAAAACATCCAAGGATGAACACGATCATAACCGCCGCAGTCTGTATGTCTTTACCCGGCGCAGCCTGCCTTACCCCATTCTGGATTCGTTCAACATGGCCTCTCCGCAGGATGCGCACAGCAAACGCGAAGTGACGACCACGCCGTTGCAGGCGCTGACGCTGTTCAACAGTGAAGTGGTGTTCGATTGGTCCAAATCGCTGGCGGGCCGCGTCATCAATGAGGCGGGCGACGATGAATCGGATCAGCTGGACAGGCTTTATGAAATATTGTTCGCCCGTGAGCCTGAGAGCAGCGAAAAGGACGCTCTGCAAGCCTTTCTGGACGAACAGGAAAAGGTCATCCGGGAAAAAGCATTGAAGGGCAAGTTCGAGGTCAACGTGCCCATCGGCGTGCAAGACAAACCACTGACCGATCCTGTCAGAACGGCAGCATTTGTTGACCTGGTGCATTCGGTCGTGAATTCGAACGAGTTCATCTACCGGTTTTAAAGACAACACATCATCTACGAGAGGTTTGCATTATGAAGAACAAGTCACGTCGAGACTTTCTATATAAAACCGGTTACGGCCTGGGCGGATTGGCGCTGAGCGGCCTGATGCCCGGCGGCGGCGTCATCTCCAGCGCGTTCGCGGAAGAGGCTGTAAGCGCATTGACAGGCGGTAGTCCTCTGGCGTCCAAAGCGCCGCACTTTCCGGCCAAGGCCAAAACGGTCATCTGGCTGCACATGGCCGGCGCGCCCAGCACGCTGGATCTTTATGACTACAAGCCGGAGCTGATAAAACTGGCCGGCCAGGGCGTGCCCGCTTCATTCCTGAAAGGCATCAAGACCAGTACCCAAGGTGGTATTACCAAATTGATCGCTACAAACCGTACCTGGAAACAGCACGGTGAAAGCGGCGCCTGGTTTTCCGATTTATTGCCCAACCTGGCTCAGCACGCCGATGATATCGCGTTTATCAAATCCAGCGTCACGATCGGCGCGACGCACGACATTTCAATATTGAAGCTGAATTCTGGCGGCCTGAATCCGGGACGGCCTACCTTGGGCGCATGGGTGCAATATGCGCTGGGCTCCGCCAACCCGAACCTGCCGGCTTACGTGGTGCTTTATAACGACAAACGGGAACCCAGGGGCGGCGTGACCAACTGGAGTTCGGGCTTCCTGCCGGCCGTTTACCAGGGCACGCCGTTCCGCCCCGGCAACTCGCCGATTCTGCATCTGAACAATCCCGAATATCTGGCGGCAGCCGAAAAACGTCACTCTCTGGATTTGCTGAAGAAACTGAATGAGCAACATGGCTCCCGTTATCCTGACGATACAGAGCTTCAGGCACGCACCGAATCCTACGAACTGGCCTATCGCATGCAGGAAACCGCGCCGGAAGCGGTCGACTACAGCAAGGAATCCGATGCGGTCAAGGAACTGTACGGGCTTAACGATGAAGTTACGAAACCTTACGGCGAACTGTTGCTGCGCGCCCGGCGCCTGACCGAGCGCGGCGTGCGCTTCATCCAGGTCGTGTCCGGGCCGACGGATATCAAAGGGGACAGCCGTGACTGGGATGCCCACGACCACATCGAAGAAAATCACAGCACGCACGCCCGCATCGTCGACAAGCCGATCGCCGGCCTGCTCAAGGATCTGAAAGCCAATGGCCTGCTGGACACGACGCTGGTGGTCTGGACCTCGGAATTCGGCCGGACCTCCTGGAGCGAGTCCGGCGACGGGCGCGACCACAATCCCTGGGGCTACACGCAATGGATGGCGGGCGGCGGCGTCAAGGCCGGCACGACTTACGGCTCGACCGATGAAATCGGTCTGCAGGCTGAAAAAGGCAAGGAAGTCGATACCTATGATTTGCATGCGACGGTCCTGAACCAGCTGGGCCTGGATCACCTGAAAGTCATCTACAAAAACCTGGGCCGGTCCGAGCGTCCGACCGTGGTTTACGGAAAAGTCATCAAGGAACTTATCGCCTAGGAAGGGCTCGCCCGGGTCCGGAAGCTTGGTTTCCGGACCCGGAGCGATTTAAGCAGTTATTACAAAGAGTACACGACGGGGCGATCGCTGCCGTCTGCAAGGATCAGATATGCACAAAATGATTAACCTTTTCGGAATCGTTCTCGTGTTGGCCAGCAGCGTAGCCACTGCCGAAAGCGAATTCGATTTCGAAGAACTGATGGAAGCAGTAGACAACAATACCCATAACCTGCAGGACAGCATTACCAACAAGGACCGTGACTCGGCCATTGCTCTGGCCAAAGAGCTTCAGAATGCGTTCAAACTGGTCGAAGGTTTCTTCGATAAGCGCGGCAATGCCGCCGACGCCGTGGCTGACTCCAAGATCTACCAGGACAATGCGGCCGCCATCGTGAAATTCGTTGAAGCGAACGATTATGAGTCAGCATCCAATAAGGCCATCGAGATTTCCAAGTCCTGCGATCAGGCCTGTCACGATACCTACAAACCCCTTTAAATGAGCACTTACATGAAACGTTTTCTATTAGCTTGTCTATTGTCGAACGCCATTACGCTGCCGGCCGCTGCCGCACTGAAGGAAGGCGATACGGCGCCGGATTTCGAGGCGCAGGCTTCGCTGGCCGGCAAACCTTTTGCCTTTTCCCTGAAAGAATCACTGAAAAAAGGCCCTGTCGTGGTTTATTTCTATCCGTCGGCCTACACGGGCGGCTGCAATCTGCAAGCGCATACGTTCGCCGTCAACCACGACAAATTCACGGCCGCCGGCGCGACGGTTATCGGCGTGTCGCTGGACAGCATCGAGCGGCTCAACGTCTTTTCGGCCGATCCTGAGTATTGCGCGGGCAAAGTGGCCGTCGCCTCCGATGCCGACGGCAAAATCAGCAAAGCCTTCGACCTGGCCGTGAGAGAGGCGGCGCCGGGCAAGAAGGATACGCGCGGCGAGGAAATCAATCACGGCTTTGCCGAACGCACGACTTTTATCGTCACGCCCGACGGCAGGATAGCCGCAACGCTGGACGGGCTTAAACCGGTTCAGAATGTTGAAAAGGCGCTAGCAGTCGTGCAGCAGCTGGCGGTCAGCCAGGCAGCGAAATAGCGTGCGGTTTCTGGCTTTCGGCATGCTCGCGCTTTTGGTATCGGGTAAATCCGTGGCGGTTGATGAGGACGCCAGCACAATCTCGCAGCGTATCGGCAGCGGCGATCCGGCAACAGGCAGGGAAACGTCGGCGTCCGAGCGCTGCCAGGAATGCCACGGCCAGGACGGCAACAGCGATGACGGCAGGATTCCCAGCCATGCCGGGCAATATGCCGGCTATCTGATCAAGCAGCTGCGCGATTTCCAGAGCGGCGCGCGCAAGCATCCGGTCATGAGCGTGATCGCCGAGGACTTGAGCGAAGCCGACATGGCCGATATCGCCGCCTACTTCGCCAGTCAGAAACGCAGGCAGGGCAGTTCGGCGGAAGAGAATGCCGCCGCGAAAAACCTGTTCAGCAGCGGCGACCAGGCCCGAGCTATCGAGGCGTGCGTCAATTGTCACGGCGAAGGCGGCAAGGGGAGAAGCGCCGATAACGTGACCTATCCGGCCATCGGCGGCCAGCACAAGACTTACCTGAGCGGACAACTCGTCAACTGGAAGCTGGGCGAACGTTCCAACAGCCCGGGCGGCGTCATGAACAAAATTGCCAAAGCGCTGACCGATGATGAAATCGAAGCACTGTCGACTTACCTTTCCGGGCTGTAGGGCGCTGCCATTAAGTTAAGCCGTTCGTGGTGAGCTTGTCGAACCATGAATGGCTTAACGGTAGTGGGGCTGTAGGGGCGAATTCATTTATGCCCCAGAGAGGGTATTCGCCCAATTTTTTACTTGCTTATCGTTGAGAATAAAACAAATGAAAACCTTGAAACGTCTGTTATTTGAAGTCCATCGCTGGCTGGGTATCATCCTGGCCCTGTTCATGTTTTTCTGGTTTGTGACAGGGCTGGTCATCATGTATACCACCCCAGCTGCACAAAGCCGCAGCCAGCGGCTGGCCCATGCCGAGACGCTGGCGCCTGAAGCCGGCTGGCTGAGCCTTGGCGAAGCCTGGGACCGCAGCGCCGAACAGCGCAAGGCGGCCGAGGCGGCAGATAATGCCGGCGCCAAAAAGCCGCCGGCAGGCGAGGCCGGCATTGCCGATGCCAGGCTCGTGCGCAGCGGCGGTGAACCGCTGTGGCTGATCGAGGACGATCGCGGCCGTTATTTCGCGCTGTCCGCGATCGATGGCTCGCTGCATGACATTTCCGTGGAACAGGCCCTGAAAATCGCGCAGAACTGGTCGGGCGGCGATAATCAGGTCATGCATCTGGAAACGGTCGACAAGACGATCAAGGTACGCAACCAGGATGCCTTGAGCCCGTTCCATCACATTGCCATCGACAACGACGCGGGTGAAGAACTGTTCATTTCCGCACGCACCGGCGAGGTGCTTCATGCGTCCACACGCGTGGACCGCGCTTTTTACTGGGCCGGCAACTGGCTGCATCTGTTCAAGCCGCTGGACGCCGTCGGCCTGGGCCACATCCGCGAAGACGTGCAATTCTGGCTGGGCCTGTCGGCGACGATCGCCACATTGACGGGACTGATCATAGGCTGGCTGCGCTGGCGGCCCGGCTTCGGCGGCAAGCCGACCTATTCCCAGGGCCGCACCCAGCCCTACCGCGAATTCTGGTTCAAGTGGCACTTCTGGAGCGGCCTGATCGGCGGCACGGTGGCGCTGTCCTGGGCGATCAGCGGCTTTATCGACACCAATCCCTGGAAACTGTTCTCGCCGGCAAACCCCAGCCGCGAGGAGCTGGTGCGCTACTCGGGCGGCAAGCTGCCCGCCGTGATGCGCGATTGGCAGCCGGCTCCGCTTGAGAGCGGTTCAGATATCGTCGAGCTGGGCTGGCGCAGCCTGGGCGATGAAGCCGTGCTGCTGGCCTATACCCGCGACGGACAGCGGCAGCCGCAATCGGTGACCAGCACCGTGCCGCAGTTCAGCCGGAATGCGCTGGCGACCGGTGCGCAACGCCTGGCTGGCGATACCAAGATAGAAACGCAGACGCTGTTGACTGAGTACGACAACTACTACTACCCCAGACACCATCAGGGACTGGTAGAAAAACCGCTGCCGGTGCTGCGGGTGACGCTGGCCGACGAGGCCGGCACGCGGCTTTATCTGGACCCGCAGGACGGCCGCTTGCTGGCCAGGCTGGACCGGAGCCGGCAGGTGTTCCGCTGGCTGTACTCAGGCCTGCATCACTGGGATTTCGGCTGGCTGTACTATCGTCCGGTCTGGGATGTCTGGATGCTGACGTGGGTGGCATTCGGGCTGGTCCTCGGCGCCAGTGCGCTGGTGGTCGGTTGGCGGCGCCTGCGCCAGACTTTCCGCATCAAAAAGAGCGTCGGCCGCAAGGCGCAGCTCGCTCCGGAGCCAGCGGGCTGATACGCGGCATCGACCCGATCTGTTGAAATGGAAACACTTTCTGCTGCCGGGTTGTTTCATGAGCAGCAGAACCTTAATGGTTAGCATGGACGGCGGAACAGTCACAGAGCGGGCAACAAGATTACCGGCTTTGTAATCAATTAACTAAGTCAATCGAGTGCCGTATACATAAACATTGGCACTATTCCTGCTTATAGAAGTAGGGTACGCATTGCGTACCATTTTCAGGATCGCGAACTTTGAGAATGGTACGCAATGCGTACCCTACAAAACTGCCTCGGGTCGAATGAATTCGACCCTACACACAAGAAAAACCTGATCATAGTATGAAGAACAATCCAGTTATTTTATTGGCGCCATTTTTAAACGCACCGCTGGCGCTCGCAGCGGATTCAATCCACCCTTCAGGCCCGGCTCCGGCCGCCTTGAGAGCTGTTTTACAGTTTTGCGATCAACTAGCGGTCACGTGTTGGCAATAACAATAGAGCGGCATCCCAGGCAGTTCAAATCAAATCATGTTCCGTGCCTGCGTTCGGCCGGACGAGGCCCCGCAGTAGATCGGCATGTTCGACGACGCGCCAGTTTCCCTATTGTTTGCACAATTGCTACAAATTGCTTGCGCATTTCATCGCTACCATTCAAAGCCCGCAAGCCCTGAATGCCTGGACTTCGGCCTTTTCAACCCGCTCAGCGCCGGCAGGTTACCAATCAACAAAACATGAACCCGGACTACTTATGAAGTTGGAAGAAAACAAAGCATCGCGCCCGATAAAATCGAAACGTAGATTTCATTGGCTGGCATGGCCGGCGCTGATTTTGTTGATATCGGCGGCGGTTTATTTCATCAAGCCGTTTATCGGTAATCCCGCGCAGGCGGCGCCCGAGAAGAAGCGGAGCGGCCAGTTCGGCGGCACGATGGTTGCGGCGGTTGCGACCGAGCCGGTCAAGGAGGGTGATGTGCCCGTTTACCTGAACGGCCTGGGCACGGTCACGGGGTTGAGTACGGTCACCGTCAAATCGCGCGTTGACGGCGAGCTGATCCATGTCGCTTTCAAGGAAGGCGGGCGGGTGCGTGAAGGCGACCCGCTCGCCGAAATCGACCCCCGGCCTTTTCAGGTCCAGCTCATGCAGGCGGAAGGGCAGCTTCTGCGCGATGAAGCGCTGCTGAAGAATGCACAGCTGGATCTGGAGCGCTACAAGACGCTGCAGGAGCAGGATTCCATCGCCGCCCAGCAGGTCGCCACGCAGGAAGCCACAGTCAAGCAATACCAGGGCATTGTGGCAGCGGATCAGGCCCTGGTTGCCAATGCCAAACTCCAGCTGAGTTATGCCAAGATCATCGCGCCCATCACCGGGCGGCTGGGCCTGCGCATGGTCGATCAGGGCAACATCGTCAAAGCGTCCGATACCGGCGGCATCGCCGTAATCACGCAGACGCAGCCGATAGCCGTGGTCTTCACCGTGCCTGAAGATCAGGTGCCGGAGGTCCTAAAGCAGCTCCATTCAGGCAAATCCCTGCCGGTTGAAGCCTATGACCGCAGCGGTAAGAACAAGCTGGCGCAAGGCCGGCTGCTGGCCGTCGACAACCGGATCGACCCGGCTACCGGCACGGTCAAGTTGAAAAGCGAGTTCGACAATGAAGACGAGTCCCTGTTCGCGAACCAGTTCGTCAACATCCGCATGAAGATCGACACACTGCGCGGCGTGGCCATCGCGCCCAGCGCCGCGATCCAGAACGGCAATGCGGGCAGCTTCGTGTACGTGGTGAAAGACGGCCAGACCGTCAGCACGCGGCCCGTGAAGCTGGGGCCCGTAAACGGCGAACAGGTCGCCGTGCTGGAAGGCCTGCAAGCCGATGAACAGGTCGTGGTCGATGGCGCCGACAAGCTGCGCGAGGGGGCCAGGGTCAAAGTGATCGACCGCAACGGCGCCATTGCCGGCGGCGCCTTGCTGTCCGCGAATGACAGCCATCAGGATCAGCCCAAGCAGGGCAAAACCAAGTAATTTTTCCCACCACACGGATAGTACGCCTGACCTATGAATCCCTCCCGCCCGTTTATTTTACGCCCGGTCGCTACATCATTAATGATGCTGGCCTTGCTGCTGATCGGCATCGTCGCCTACCGGGAACTGCCGGTTTCGGCCCTGCCGCAAGTTGAATACCCGACCATCCAGGTCGTCACGCTCTATCCGGGCGCCAGCCAAGACGTCATGTCGTCGCTGATCACGGCGCCGGTGGAGCGCCAGCTCGGCCAATTGCCCGGCCTGAGCCAGATGTCGTCATCCAGCTCGTCCGGCGCGTCGGTCATCGTCCTGCAATTCAGCCTGAACCTCAACATCGACGTGGCCGAACAGCAGGTGCAGGCTGCGATCAACGCCGCCGCCAACTTTCTGCCCAACGACTTGCCCATGCCGCCGATCTACAGCAAGGTCAATCCCGCCGACGCGCCGATCATGACGCTGGCGGTCAGTTCCGATACGCTGCCGCTGACGCGCGTGGAAGATCTGGTCGACACGCGTCTGGCCCAGAAACTGTCGCAGTTGTCCGGCGTCGGCCTGGTCAGCATCAGCGGCGGCCAGCGGCCGGCGATGCGCATTCAGGTCAATCCGGCCGCCTTGTCGGCTTACGGCCTGAGCCTGGAGGATGTGCGCCAGGCTATCGCCAGCGCCAATGTCAACCAGCCCAAAGGCCTGTTCGACGGCCTGACCCGCTCGACCACGATCGACGTCAACGACCAGCTGAAATCGGTTGCCGAGTATGAAGCGCTGGTCATCGCTTTCCGCGACGGCAGTCCGGTGCTGCTGGCCGACGTCGCCGAGATCAGGGAGCAGGCCGAAAACGTGCGGCTGGCGGCCTGGGCCAACAAGACGGCGGCCGTGATCGTCAATATCCAGCGCCAGCCGGGCAGCAATGTCATCGAAGTCGTCGACCGCATCAAGGCCTTGCTGCCGCAGTTGCAGGAATCGCTGCCCAGCGGCCTTGACGTGGCCGTGCTGACCGACCGCACGACCACGATCCGCGCCTCGGTGGAGGATGTGGAGGCCGAGCTGATGCTGGCGCTGGGGCTGGTGATCCTGGTGATCTTCCTGTTCCTGCGCAATCTGTCCGCGACGGCCATTCCCGGCGTGGTCGTGCCGCTGTCGCTGGTCGGCACGTTCGCTTTCATGTACCTGGCCGGCTTCAGCATCAACAATTTGACGCTGATGGCGCTGACCATCGCGGCCGGTTTCGTGGTCGATGACGCGATCGTGGTCATCGAGAACATCGCCCGTTATCTTGAAGAAGGCGAATCGCCGCTGCAGGCCGCGCTGAAAGGCTCGGAGCAGATCGGCTTCACGATCATCTCGCTGACCTTCTCGCTGGTGGCCGTACTGATCCCGCTGCTGTTCATGGGCGACGTCGTCGGCCGGCTGTTCCAGGAGTTTGCCGTCACGCTGGCCGTGGCGATCCTGATTTCGGCCGTGATCTCGCTGACCCTGACGCCGATGATGTGCGCGAAAATGCTGCGTCATGTCGACGAGGCGCACGCGGGCTGGTTCTACCGGGCCAGCGGCCGGTTTCTCGACAGTCTGAACGACGGCTACGGCCGGCTGCTGCGTGTTGTCCTGCGGCATCAGGGCGTCACGCTGCTGGTGGCCGTCGCGACGCTGGCGCTGACCGTGCTTTTATATATCGTTATCCCCAAAGGCTTTTTCCCGATCCAGGATACCGGCGTGATTCAGGGCATTTCGGAAGCGCCGCAGAGCATCTCGTTCCAGGCCATGGCCGACAGGCAACAGGCCTTGGCCGACGCGGTGCTGCAGGACCCGGACGTCGACAGCGTGGCTTCGCTGATCGGCGTCGACGGCAACAATCCGACCCTCAATACCGGCCGCCTGCAGATCAACCTGAAACCGCTGGCCGAGCGAAAGACCAGCGCGGTCGAAGTAATTCGAAGGCTGCAGCCGAAACTCGATCAGGTGCAGGGCATCAAGCTGTACCTGCAGCCGGTTCAGGATCTGACCATCGAGAACCGCATCAGCCGCACGCAGTACCAGTTTACGCTGGATGCGGTGGACCCGACCGAACTGAGCCGCTGGACCGGCCTGCTTGTGGACCGGCTCGCGCAGTCGCCCGTGTTTGCCGACGTGTCCAGCGACCTGCAAGACCGGGGCCTGCAGGCCTTCGTGTCGGTGGACCGCAGCAGCGCCAGCCGCTTAGGCGTTTCCATCGCGGCGATCGACAACGCGCTGTACAACGCCTTCGGCCAGCGCCAGATTTCGACGCTGTTCACGCAGTCGAACCAGTATCGCGTCGTGCTGGAGGTGAAGCCCGAGTTCCGCAGCAGCGTCGAGGCGCTTAAAGAAGTCCGGGTCCAGTCCTCGAACGGCACGCAGGTGCCGTTGTCGACGATCGCCACGGTGTCGGAACGGTTCGCGCCGCTGGTCGTCAATCACCTGGAGCAGTTTCCGGCCGCGACGATTTCCTTCAACCTGGCGCCGGGCGCGTTTCTCAGCGATGCCATTGACGCGATAGAGCAGGCCAAACAGGACATCGAGCTGCCGTTGAGCGTGCGCGCCAGCTACCAGGGCGCCACGCAGGCGTTCAGCGCCTCGCTGACCGATACCGTATGGCTGATCATCGCCGCGCTGGTGACCGTTTATATCGTGCTGGGCGTGCTCTATGAGAGCTACATCCATCCGGTCACGATTCTGTCGACACTGCCTTCGGCCGGCGTCGGCGCCCTGCTGGCCCTGATGCTGTCGGACACCGATCTGGGCATCATCGGCATCATCGGCATCATTTTGCTGATCGGCATCGTCAAGAAGAACGCGATCATGATGATCGACTTCGCCCTGGAGGCGGAGCGCAAGGAAGGCAAGCCGGCGCACGAGGCCATCTATCAGGCCTGCCTGCTGCGCTTTCGGCCGATCATGATGACGACGATGGCGGCACTGCTCAGCGCCTTGCCGATGATGCTGGGGTCCGGCGTCGGTTCCGAACTGCGCCACCCGCTTGGCATCACCATGGTCGGCGGGCTGATTTTCAGCCAGATGCTGACGCTGTTCACGACGCCGGTCATCTATCTGGCCTTCGATCGCCTGGGCCGGCGTCTCAGGAGCAATCCGGAACCTTTGGCACTGCCGGTCGGCGAGGAGTAGCCATGTCTCTGTCCGCCCATTTCATCGCCCGCCCAGCCGCGACCTCGCTGCTGACGATCGGCATCGCGCTGGCCGGCGCGCTGGCCTATTTCCAGTTGCCGGTGGCGGCGCTGCCGCAGGTGGATTTTCCGTCCATTTCGATCCAGGCTTCCCTGCCGGGCGCCAGTCCCGAAACAATGGCCGCGAATGTGGCGACGCCGCTGGAGCGGGCACTGGGCCATATCGCCGGCATCACGGAAATGACTTCGTCCAGCGGCCGCGGCTCCACCGGCGTCAACATGCAATTCGATCTCGACCGCGATTTCGACGGCGCATCGCGCGATGTGCAGGCCGCGATCAATGCCGCCAGCAGCCTGCTGCCGGCTAATATGCCGTCCCGCCCCAGCTATCGCCGCAACAATCCCAGCGACACGCCGCTCATGATGCTGGCGCTGACCTCGGATGTCATGACGCGCTCGCAGCTGTTCGATGTGGCCTCGACCATCATCGCCCAGAAAGTCTCGCAGGTCGAAGGCATGGGCAATGTCTCCATCCGGGGCAGCTCGCTGCCGGCCGTGCGCGTGGAGCTGAACCCGGCCGCGCTGGCCAAGTACGGAGTCAGTTTCGCCGACGTGCGCGCGGCCATCACGGCCACGAACGTGAACCGGCCGAAAGGCGCGATCGAGGACGACAGCCGCCACTGGCAGATTTTCGTCAACGACCAGGCCAAAACCGCCAGCGATTATCTGCCGCTCATCATTGCCTATCGCAACGGCGCGCCCGTGAGTCTTTCCGACCTCGGCACCGTCGTCGATTCGGCGGAAAGCCTGGGCAGCACGGGTTACCTGAACGACAAGACCGCCGTGATGCTGGCCCTGTACAAGCAGGACAACGCCAACGTGATCGCGACGGTCGACAAGGTCAAGGCATTGTTGCCGCAGTTGCAGGCGTCCATTCCCAGCACTGTCAAGCTGACCATCGCGATGGACCGCTCCACCTTCATCCGCGCGTCCCTGAAAGAGGTGCAGCTCAGCCTGATCATCGCCGTGGCGCTGGTCATTCTGGTCGTGTTCCTGTTCCTGCGCAATCTGCGCTCGGCGATGATTCCCGTCGTCACCGTGCCCGTATCGCTGATCGGCACCTTCGGCATCATGTATTTGTTCGGTTTCAGTCTCGATATTCTGTCGCTGATGGCGTTGACCGTCGCGACCGGTTTCGTGGTCGATGACGCCATTGTCGTGCTGGAGAACACGACCCGGCATCTGGAGCAGGGCGCATCGCCCGGACAGGCCGCGCTGCTGGGCGCGAAAGAGGTCGGGTTTACCCTGCTGACCATGAGCCTTTCGCTGATCGCCGTGTTCATTCCGATCCTGCTGATGGGCGGCATCGTCGGGCGCCTGTTCCGCGAGTTCGGCCTGACCTTGTCGGCTGCGGTCGTCGTCTCGCTGCTGCTGTCCTTTACCACGACGCCGATGTTGTGTTCGCTGTGGCTGAAACGCGGCGCAAACGACCGGCACGGCCGCTTTTATAATATGAGTGAACGCTGGTTTAACCGCCTGGCGGCGGGTTACGACCGGTCGTTGTCCTGGACGCTGAAGCATCGAAAGTTCGTGCTTCTGCTGCTGGCAATCATCGTAGGGCTGAACGGTTACCTGTATTCGATCGTGCCCAAGGGCTTTTTCCCGGCCCAGGATACCGGCAGGCTGCTGGGTGGCGTGATGGGCGATCAGACCATTTCTTCGCTCGCCATGCAGGAAAAACTGGCGGCATTCATCAACATCATCAGGCAGGACCCTGACGTCGAGACCGTGCTGGGCAATACCGAGGGCGACCGTACCAACAACGGGCGCTTGTATGTGATGCTCAAGCCTGTGGAGGAACGCCGGCTGCGCGCCGACCAGCTCATGAACAAATTCCGCCGTCAGTTCGCCGATGTGCCCGGCGCGAGTCTGTTCCTGTTTCCGGCGCAGGAACTGCGCATCGGCAGCCGGCCGTCGTCGGGCACGTTTGAATATGCGCTGGAAGCGGATCAGCTCTCGGATCTTCGCAGCTGGACGCCGCAGATCGTCAGGGCCTTGCAGCAGTTGCCGGAGCTGACGGACGTCAATACCGACCAACAGGACAAAGGCCAGCAGATCACCCTGCAAATCGACCGGAGCGCCGCCTCGCGCCTCGGCGTCACGCAGGCGCTGATCGATTCGACCCTGAACGATGCCTTCGGCCAGCGCCAGGTGTCGGTCATTTACGCGGCGTTGAACCAGTATCATGTGGTCATGGAAGTGGCGCCCGAATACGCGCAGAACGCCGAGGCCCTGAAAAGCATTTATGTCAGCGTGCCGCCCAGCGTCCAGTATCCGGACGGGATCCAGGTGCCGCTGTCGGCGTTCGCCAGCTACGCGTACACCAACACGGCTTTGTCGGTCAATCATCAGGGCCTGTTCCCGACCGCGACCGTCTCGTTCAATCTGGCCTCGGGCGTACCGCTGTCCGCGGCCCGTCAGGCTATCAATGAAGCCTTGAACAATTTGGGCGTGCCGGCCTCGATCCATGGCAGTTTCCAGGGCTCGGCCAAGGAATTCGAAAAATCGCTGGCAAACCAGCCCTGGCTGATTTTGTCGGCACTGATCGCAATCTACATCGTGCTGGGCATACTGTACGAAAGTTACATCCATCCGCTGACCATCCTGTCAACGCTGCCGTCGGCAGGCGTCGGCGCCATTCTGGCCCTGATGGCGTTCAAAACGGAATTCAGCATCATCGCCCTGATCGGCGTGATTCTGCTGATCGGTATCGTCAAGAAGAACGCGATCATGATGGTCGATTTCGCTATCGATGCCGAGCGCAATGGCGGCCTCAGCAGCGAGGACGCGATTCGCAAGGCCTGCCACATGCGCTTTCGGCCCATTCTGATGACCACCTTCGGGGCTCTGCTGGCCGCCGTGCCGCTGGCTTTCGGCACGGGCTACGGGTCGGAGCTGCTCCGGCCCTTGGGCATCGCTATCATCGGCGGGCTGCTGTTCAGTCAGGTTCTGACCTTGTACACTACTCCCGTCATTTACCTTTATCTGGACCGCTTCGAAGCAAAGGTCCGCCGCGTTTTTCGCCGCAAGGCCAAGCATTCGGTATCCGCGTCGATGGATACCTTGGGAGACTATCAATCATGAGGAACAGGCTGGGATTGCAGCTGTTGACTGTTACCGTTTTTTTATCGCTCACAGCCTGTACGGTTGGGCCTGACTATAAGCGGCCTGCCATGCCCGTGCCGGCCGAGTTCAAGGAAATGCAGGGCTGGAAGATGGCGCAGCCGCGCGACCACGAGCTTGCCGGCAACTGGTGGGAAATCTTCGATGACCCGTATCTGAATGCCCTGGAACAGCAAGTCGACATTTCCAACCAGTCCATCGCCCAGGCCGAGGCCCAATATCGGCAGGCGCAATCGCTGGTGCAGGGCTCCAGGTCCGCCTATTTCCCGACCGTGACAGGCAGTGTATCGGCCAGCCGCTTCCGCGCGGCCAGCGGCCAGAGCGTGGCCGTGTCAGGGGTCAGGACGCTGTTCAACGGCGTGTTCAGCGTCGCCTGGGAGCCCGATATCTGGGGCAAGGTGCGCCGGCAGGTGGAATCCGATCAAGCCAGTGCCCAAGCCAGCGCCGCCAGTTTGCAGGCCGTGCGGCTGCTGACTCAGGCTACGCTCGCGCAGAACTATTTTCAGCTGCGCGCATTCGATGCGCAGATCAAGCTCCTGAACGACACTGTCGAGGCCTTTGCTAAAACGTTGAAGATTACTCAGAACCGCTACGCCGTCGGCGTCGCCGGCAAGTCGGATGTGGTGCAGGCCGAAACCCAGCTGGAATCGACCCGGGCGCAGGCCATCGACTTCGGCGTGCAGCGGGCGCAGCTGGAGCATGCGATTGCGGTGTTGATGGGCAAGACGCCCGCAGAGCTGACCATCCCGGTGGCGGCGTTCGATGCCAAAATCCCACCCATCCCGGTCAGCCTGCCATCGCAGCTGCTGGAGCGCCGGCCCGATATCGCCGAGGCCGAACGTCTGGCAGCGGCCGCCAATGCCCAGATCGGCGTGGCCAAGGCGGCTTATTATCCCAGCCTCAACCTGTCCGGCACCAACGGCTACCAAGCCAGCACGTTTTCGAATCTGCTCACCAACGCGGCCCGCTATTGGGCGCTGGGTCCTGCGGCGCTGGCCTTGCCGCTGTTCGACGGCGGCGCCCGCGGCGCGAGCCTAAGCGAGACCATCCACAGCTATGACGCGAGCGTGGCCGCCTATCGCCAGACCGTGCTGGTCGGCTTTCAGGAAGTCGAGGACCATCTGGCCGCGTTGCGCATCCTGGAACAGGAAATCCAGATGCAGGCCAAAGCCGTCGCGGCCGCGCGCAAGGCCGTCGAGCTGACGACCAACCAGTACCGGGCCGGCACGCTCAGCTACCTGAACGTCAATACCGCCCAGGCCGACGCCCTCAACAACGAAATCACGGCCGTCGATCTTCTGAGCCAGCGCCTGGCCGCCGCCGTGCTGCTGGTCAAAGCCCTGGGCGGCGGCTGGAGTACCGCGCAATTGCCGACTTCGGATGAAGCCGGCGGCGAGACGGAATGGTCGCAGTTTTTGCCGGTGCCGGTGAAATGATCTGCGCCGAAAACGGGATAGGTCCGTAGGGTACGCATCGCGTACCTTTTGAGGTCTGGTTCATCGGAAAACTTTGTAAATGGTACGCGATGCGTACCCTACAAACTATGAAGCACTTCCGGCCCCCGCCACTGCCCGATAATGCAGCACAGTCGGAAACGGATCATAGAAGTGATGGAGCAGCTTGCGCCATTCCTGATATTGCGGCGACTTTCTGAATCCGACCTCATGGTGCTCAACGGTTTCCCAGCGCACAAGGAGGACGTATTGGTTGTCGTGCTCAATGCAGCGGTTGAGTTCGTGCCCTAAATAGCCGGGCATTGAAGAAATAATAGCCTGCGCCTGACGGAATGAGGATTCGAATTCGCGTTCCTGTCCTTTGCGGACTTCAAGTAATGCGATCTCAACAATCATAAGTATGTAAAAGTGAATGCTATTGAATAGCAAGAGCTATAGGATGTGCCGAGGCACATCCTATGGAACTAAAAGCGCTTGCGATTGAAGCCCAGCAATCCCAATAAACCCGAACCGAACAGCCAGACGGCGGCAGGGACTGGAACCTGAGATACGGAGGCATCAACGATGATGTGATCCACTTGCAACCACTGTCCCTCTGTAGTTAGAGGCGTCCAGGAAACCTGTGAAAGGCCAAGAAGGTTAAAAGTGAATCTTTGCAAACCTACCAGATTATCCAAGGCAACAGTGGATTGAGTAGTTGAGGAATCACCAAACAGGAAATTAAACTGAACATCCCCTCCATATCCGTTGTTGTAGACATCTGCTAGATCAATGGTATTAAAATCGAACAGGCCGCCGCCGATTTTTGTGAGGGTCATTGTAGTGCCGCCATAATTGTGGCTGAGGGTATTGCCATCCGGATCAGCATTATAGGATTGGGTACCCCAGAACAAGAGGCCATCGGAGTTGTTATAACTGTTGGATATCTGGAAACCTTCCTGTTGGTAAGGATTGCCATCTCCATAGTGGTAACTCGGATCAGCATCGAAGTCGATTTCGACTTCAGAGGCCTGCGCGGCGTTAACTCCGAACAGAGCCGAACAAAATACAATTGAATAGAATGCTTTTTTCATAGTCGCTCCCATATTGGACAAAAACTTTAGCTCTTCCACCTTTTGGTTTTAGTTTTAGCGGTTGAGTTAGAGCGCATATTATCCCTGATTTTGCCTATTTTTGTGACACACATCACAAAATATATTGGTTTTTATAGTTGCGTCAGAAGAATATGAAACGCATCAATCGCGAACGATGCGTCTCCGCCTCCCTTCGACTACGTTCAGGACAGGCCTTATGTCGGCACATCCTATGGAACTGCTCCACAGATACTGCAATTGATCAGCCTGACCGGATTCATGCTGTCGTGCTCCTTCTGCTTTTTCATGATCTTTTCCTCTAACTGTTCTGCTTCCGCTTGGAGTTGGGAATGGATTATACTTTCCAGTGACGCTTTGGCTTTATTGAGGGCTTCATTTTCGTCCGCGCCCTCGTCACACGCTTCAGCCTGAAAACGGGCCGGGTTCCAAGTCCGGTTTTTTTCTGCAATGAATTGGTGGGTGATTTTCTCGTGGTCTTCTTCATGGTTCAGCGCAGCTTTGGTCCAGGCGATATTTTCCTGTAAGCAGGCCGGCGAAACTTGCGTTTCCGGAGTCCATCGAAGAATGTCCTTCGTGGTTGATGAGTAGAATCCGGCCTTGAGGTCGACGGGTTTGACACAAACCCTATAACCGCTGCCGGCTGGTTCGGGCTTGGCGGTTTGATATTTCCACTCCGATTTATAGTTGACATAAAAGGTCGCATAGCCGGCCCAACCGGCCCACTCAGCATGGTATACCCCTTGGGAGTCTGCAGGCCCATTCTGCAGAATATGCGCATAGAACCCCACGCAGGGCCCGCTGAATGTGTTTTTGGGATGATTGACGGTTCCAGCTTGTGCCTGTCCCGGACAAGCGGCGATGGCCGAGAGATACAGGACCACATAAATACTGTCGTGACGGACTCCCATATTGCTTGTAATCATGTGCATTTACCTCATTAAAGGCACAACACGATTAATTTTCGTGCTGCACGTTCGGGTTGAGCGAAAGGTCAGGAGCACTCAACTGCCGTATGCCCGCAGGCGTCTGAATGTGGGCAACAAGGTACGGCTTTTGGTCCGGCGGCAGCGCGGAGATATGAAAATCACCTTCAAAGCCGATCGACTCAAGCAGGCTGATGACCTTCCCGGCTTCTGGATGAAACCCTTCAAGGCGCACAAGCCTGCATCCGCTTTCCTGCAGCATGGCAGCCGGATGAGTTTCAGCACTCCATTGGATGAGGGCCGGTACAATCCCATGCAGTGGCAGGCTGCCGTCTTCAGGTAGGGTTATCAGCCAGTTCATCTGGCCGCGGCTCATGGGCTCGACCTCGCCCAAAAGTATTGGCGAAGCTGTTGTCGCCGCATGGATGTCGTCCGTGCGGGCTACCCATGCAGCCAGCCGGGTGGGGCGAGACGGATCAGGGGCGTCGAGCTGAAACCAGCGCGGCCGGTCCGGTCGGGGAGCGGCCGGATTTATGGCGATCACTTCAAGGTATAGTTTTTCCCCTAATTTCAGCAAACAGTTGTGAGTGCCCATGCGGGGATGTTCGCCGCCGGCTTGAAGGCTCACGCCAAGCGTCTGCCGGACGTATTCTGCGCCGGCCTCCAGCGAGGGGGCTGTAACGACTAAGTGATCCATATGCGATCGAGGCATCAATCGTCTCCTGACAAGGAATTCTAAATTTTTTGTATATCCATCTTATTCACTGATGTTACGCAATGAGTTGAGATTTAATTCGGCCATCCTGCCGATTTGTCGCACCCGAAGGCGAGTGACTTGCTTTTAACAGCTTGTGTAGGCTGAGTTGGAGCTTTAGCGGAAACCCTGCATGGGCGGCCGAAATGCCGGATTTAGCAACCCAGCCTACCGCCGCTAAAGGCGCCGGTGCTCGGTGCGGCAGACGGGATGAAACCGCACGTGCGTAATATCAGTTATTTAAACCTGATAGACAGAAAACGGTGATCAAAGATCAATTGACTGATGATATATCATGCGGATCGGCGGCATGCCTTACCGTTCTGGAGATGGTGACCTTGCGGTTGGCCTTGTAGTGTCTGGTCTGGTGATTCGGAACTTTATGAAAAGGAATTCGCTGACTGGTTTTGTCCGCAGTTTCTGATTGAAACTGCGGACAATTACCTGCGAACGCTCGCTCAAAAACCATATGACATTCTGCGCCCGCATTTTGATGTTAACTGGGCGTTTTTGCCGTTAGTTTCGTCGCTATCGGATTCACCCGGAACCCGCCCTATACGCCTTTTTATGAAGGACAATTTAAGAAAACCGACCAGAGAGGGCAGCGGGATTCTACTGCTCAGCTGGTTGAATGTCCGGATAACAATTGAAGACAGGCAGGTAACGTTAAACCGGTTGAATTATTTGATGGCGATCAGGCAGGCAAAGTTAAGCCAGCGGAAATAAGTGTCGATACGCTTAAAGCCGGCCCGCTCCAGTAAAAGGTAATTTTCTTCAAGCCGGTAAGGAATCAGCACATTTTCTAGCGCTTCGCGCTTGCGCTGGTTTTCTTCGTTGGTATAGCCGCTTTGCGACTTTTTAAATTCCAGATAATGATCAATATAAAGACGATTCAAGGCGGCATCACCGCTTAAAATTTTTTCCGATAAAAACAGCACGCCGCCCGGTTTAAGCGCAGTATAGATATTTTTTAGCAGGTGCTCCCGGCCAATCGGTCTCACGAATTGCAAAGTCCAGTTAAGAATCACCGCATCACAAGCAGGCAATGCCGGCAAATCGCTTAAATCGGCAGTCTGCAGAGATACGCTTTGTTCTGCAACGGCAGCCGACAATTTGGCGCGCGCCTTATCCAGCATGGGCTCGGAATTGTCAAAGCCGACAAATCGGGCTGTTTTGGGGCATTTGGGGTGATTGATGATGTGCTCGATGGTCGTTCCCGTTGAACAGCCTAGATCACAAACTACGCCGTCGTCCTGCGCCGATAAAAACTCCACGATCAGGTCTGACTGCAGGCGCTGAATTTCGCTGTAAAAAGGCACGCTCCTGGAGACCATGTTGTCAAACACGGTCGCAACGCGTTCATCAAAGGTAAAATCTTCCACACGATTGATTTGTTGAAAGATCCGGTCTTCCTGTGTCATTGATTTGCTCTTTGTCATGATATGTTGTTAATTGATCCGGTTATCTCATTGATCTGAGACGTTCGGTTTTCTTCAGAAAACGCACAATGGCATATGCCGAGATGATCAGTATGGCCGCTGTCATGATGGGCATTCTGTTTTGAACCAGACTGTCGGCAAGCTTAAGTTTCCAGCTGACTAATCCCAGCGAAATCATCAGCGATGTAAACAGCGTGCCGTATTCTTTAACGGCAACCGCAGGCCAGTCAAATTCATAATGGCTGATCGTTTCGCGCAAGCCTTTGAACCGGGGCAGCCAGCGCGGCACGTCGGCGCAAAAGTCGAGATAGGGCTGGCCGAACTTTTCCGTTAAAAACCGCTCTTCACTGAAGACGATAAGCCGGTAAATCGCCATAAAGCCTAACGAGCCGAGGATGATACCCGCCGTGTTGCCGGAGATGAACATAAAACCGATAACAATCAGAATATTGCCCACATAAAGCGGGTTTCTGCAATGCGCAAAGACGCCATCCGTCACGAGATTTTCAGCATAAATCCGCCTGTTCCTGCCGCCGCGGACAATATAGGCCAGACCGATAGTCAATATCCGCAAAGCCTGGCCAGCCGTTACCAGCAACAGGCCAATCGCCAGAAAATAATCGCCGGGCGCCGTGCCAATTGCCACGGGCGGAAAAAAGAACAGCATTGTGGCGATAAGAATAGGAAACAGCACATTTCTAGTGTGAAAGAGGGCGTTTCCCCATTGATTGAATAAATCCGTCATTGTTTATTATCCGCAGTGATATCGGTGATTATATTGATTAAGAAACAGAGATTTCAGGAATGCCGGCGCTCCATCCGGACAGCCTGCGGAATTATAAACTTTATCCATGAAAAATGTATTAACTTGAATCCAAATGACAGTATTTCCAAAAAACGGTAAATATCTGATCAGGTTTTAAACTGATGAAAGTCATCAAATAAGTCTTTGTCATGCCATGCTTGCATGTTCGGCGTCAATTTTCTCCGGGCAAAAAAAAGGCGGGTTGAAAAACCCGCCCGAGAGCATCCATGAAATGAGAGTCAATATACGTAGTCCTTTAGAAGAAACCATTTGTAGCTGATCTACTGTTGGAAACTATCTTAGTGAAATCTTTATGTTCAATAAAGCGATATTATTAGATAATCCTATCTAATATCCTGATAAATAAGATTGAGTTTGCAGGGCCTGGCAATGGACTCAGCCAAATACCATGTTCGGCAACGCATTCGCTTTGCGATTTTTACCGGTATTTCTTTGTAAATTGCCTAACAGCAATCAATGCCGGACATAGCTAAAGATGGATAATCCATGCTGCGCTACGAAGCGTTTGGGTTATGGCCGCTTCTAGTGCATGATCCGACAATATCTAATAACAAACAAGAGAGAGCACACTATGCACTGGTTAGACGATGTCCATAGCGCGGTGGCTTGGGCGAACAGCCTTAAAACTCACTTGTTCAAATTCCGACATCTGAGTTATCTGGTGTTGCTGGCGGTCATGGTTACTTTGACGGGCGGATTGATACTGTTTCTGGTCGATCCGAATATCAAGTCGCTCCAGGACGGAATCTGGTCGGCTTGGGTGACGCTGACCCATGTCGGGTTCGGCGATGTGGTTCCGGTTTCCTTTTTAGGCCGCCTGTTGACGGCCGGTTTGATTTTTTTGGGCGTGGTGTTTTTTTCGCTGTTTATGGCTCTGGTTTCGATAGCTTTGATCGGCAGAAACATGGATGCCTTGGACCAGAAGACAGTAGTCAGTCACGATGGAAAAGACCGGATTCTTGACGAATTGGCGCGGCTGCATCAACGGATGGACGCGCTGGAGAAATTGTTGTTCTTAGGGGACGATGGAAAATAGATAGGTTAAGGATTTTTTGCCGAAGACAAAGCCTAAAATATCGCTTGGATTTTCATGCCGATTGGCGCAATTTAAAAACGGGTCTTGTAGCTGGGAAGCCGGTTGGTATTTGGCTAAAGGCCATTTTCGGCAATGTTCTCATCATAATGAAACAGCCTGGAATAACGTGGTTTCATTGCGTGTTGTTTTTCGCTGGCCAGAGACAGTGCCGCGATCATGATCACGAGATCATGCGGAACTGGCCACTGCATCAGGTCAAGCTTCCAGAAGTCCCCCGCCCAACCAAAACTGATTGGAAAATAATTTGTACCTCATTGCTGAACCAGGCATAACGTATCGGTTTCAGGCCGAAATGTCCCATATCGGCATACAGCGCTTCAACGCCAGTAACGACTAACACCACTGATCCCATGACTAAAAAGCCTTTCCAGCCCAGCTCACCCAGCAGATTGATCGCATAATAGGGATTAACAGCCATTAGGACTTCCGGCTGTTGGAAAATGTTAATTATCCCCATGATCCCCAGCACAGCAAACCAGATGCACATGACCGGCGCAAACAGCTTGCCGACTTCACCGGTGCCTTTAGCCTGCAAGATGAACAATCCACCCAGCACGGCAACGGTAATCGGCACCACATACTGCGCTAGCGGCAGAGCAACAACGCTCAGTCCTTCGACCGCGCTGAGCACGGAAATGGCCGGCGTAATCATGCTGTCGCCATAAAACAGCACCGCTCCAATCAAACCGATGGTGATGATGAAACGCATTTTGCCCGGCTTATCCCGGGAACCGTGCAAGGCCAACACCATCAGCGCCATGATGCCGCCTTCGCCTTTGTTGTCGGCACGCATGATGAAAATCGCATATTTGGTCGTGACCACCAGCGTCAACGACCAAAAAATCAGCGAGAGAGCGCCAAGGACATGATTAGCATCTGTAGTTAATCCGGCATGAAAAACTTCCTTAACAGCATATAAGGGGCTCGTGCCAATATCGCCGAACACGATGCCTATTGCCCCCAAAGTTAATCCGGTTAATTGTTGGTTTTTGTTATCAGCTGCCATTACAAATATGTTTGAGAAATCAGGACAAGACCAATCCGACGCTTTCCAATTTGGATTAATGTCATAGTTTGCGGATAGGGTTGGAGCAAACCCAAGTCGAAAAGGCATGAGGCCGGGACTATACGCAACTTTGTATAAAAATATTGTAAAAATTTGCCCTTCCAACAGAACAGTTTTTCACTTAAGTGATCGATACTGTGCGCTCTCTTAAACTGTAATCGGCCCTGACTTTTCGGCGTTTAAGTTCAAGATAGCAACGGCAGTTGAGTACCTACTCGGAAGCCAATAAGAGCCAATTGAATTTAAACAAACCTTGGAAATTCCTCAGGAGATAGCTTTATGGCATTTAACAGACTCTTCTTGATCTTCTATGGCATTCTGACCTATACAAATCCGGCAGTCGAACTGCTGGCGGGCGGTACACCATCAAGCAACTACAAGCTTCCCAGCGACAAAGAGATGCTTGAGTCGTGCAGACAGGCAGCCCTCGAAGCTGTTCCCGGAAAGGTCGTATCATTCCAGATTCACAATGTTCCAGAAGGGCTTCATTATCGGTTCGAGATTGAAGCTCAAGACCAGATTGTCTGGGAAGTGGTATGCGAAGTGGCTAGTCAGAAAATTATCCGGACTCAACGACAACGGGAGTTGAGATAGCGATTACCTTAGTTTGCGTCACTTTCAGTTCAATAATGTCTTTCTGCTGATTTTTATGGGCTCTTTACATCCTTGTCGAATTTCTTTACGACTTTTTTACTGGTAGTTCCTGTACATTGCCCAACAGACGATCAAGGTCGGGCGCAGCGTGGTAACGGGCGCCCTAACCATAAACCAAGAGGTGTTAAAGATGGACATAGGCTATTTGATATTGACGGTAGTTTTCTTTGCGGGGACCGGAATACTGATTGTTGGCTGCGAGTCGTTAAGGAGGCAATCATGAGCTGGATTTATTGGTTGAGCGGCGGTTTGGCGCTCGTCGTGTTTGTCTATTTGGTCGTGGCTTTGTTTTATCCGGAGAAATTCTGATGACGACTCAAAGTCTTCTGCAGATTGCCATTTACGTTACCGTACTGCTGGCCCTGGTTAAACCTCTGGGTGCTTATATGGCACGGATTTACCGGGACCGGCCGGCAGGGCTTGAGGATCGGCTTTACCGGCTCTGCGGCATCGATGCCCAGCAGGATATGCGTTGGACGCAGTACGCCATTGCCTTGCTGGTGTTTAACCTGCTCGGTTTGCTGGCGGTTTATGCCTTGCAACGCTGGCAGGACGTGTTGCCTTTAAACCCTCAAGCCTTGCCGGCAGTCAGTCCCGATTCGTCGTTTAATACCGCCGTCAGTTTTGCTACCAACACCAACTGGCAGGGCTATGGCGGAGAGACCACGATGAGCTATCTGACCCAGATGCTGGGCATGACGGTGCAAAACTTTTTATCGGCGGCCAGCGGCATGGCGGTGCTGGTAGCGCTGATTCGCGGCTTTAGCCGCCGCAATAGTGAGAGCATCGGCAATTTCTGGGTCGATATGACCCGCAGCACCCTGTATATCCTGCTGCCATTGTCGTTAGTACTGGCGTTAACATTGGTCGGACAAGGCGTAGTGCAGACGTTTAAACCGTATCAGACGGTCTCTTTGACGGAAACGGTCAGCTATCAAGCCCCCAAGCTGGATGCGGACGGCAAGCCGGTAACCGAAACCGTGCAAACCCAGCAGCAAATCCTGGCCTTGGGTCCTGCGGCCTCGCAGGTTGCGATTAAACAACTGGGTACTAATGGCGGCGGTTTCTTCAACGTCAATTCCGCCCATCCTTTTGAAAATCCGACGCCGCTGTCCAACTTCCTGGAAATGCTGGCGATCCTGTTGATCCCGGCGGCGCTGTGCTACACGTTTGGTGTCATGGTGGGCGATACCCGACAGGGCTGGGCGATCCTGGCGGCGATGATGCTGGTGTTCGTGGCGCTGGTGTTCGTCGCCGTGCCGGCCGAGCAGGCCGGCAATCCGGCATTGGCAACGTTGGGTGCTGATCAAACCGCGTCAAATCAACAAGCCGGCGGCAATATGGAAGGCAAGGAAACCCGCTTCGGCATCGTCAACTCGGCCTTGTGGGCGGTGGCGACCACGGCAGCTTCCAATGGCTCGGTCAACTCCATGCATGATTCGTTTACGCCGATTGGCGGCATGGTACCCATGTGGCTGATACAGCTTGGCGAGGTGATTTTCGGCGGCATCGGCTCTGGCCTGTACGGCATGATTGTGTTCGCTATCGTGGCGGTGTTCATCGCCGGACTGATGATAGGCCGTACGCCGGAATACCTGGGCAAGAAAATCGAGGCGTTCGAGATGAAAATGGCCGCGGTCATTATTTTGATCCCGCCACTGATGGTCCTGGGCGGCACTGCAATCTCCGTGATGCTGGATGCCGGCAAGGCCTCGATCTTCAACCCCGGTGCGCATGGCTTCAGCGAAGTGCTGTATGCTTTTTCGTCGGCCGGCAATAACAACGGCAGCGCCTTTGCCGGCTTGTCGGCCAACGTGCCGTTTTACAATCTTATGTTGGGGCTGGCGATGCTGTTTGCTCGCTATTGGCTGATGATTCCTGTACTGGCGATTGCCGGCTCCCTGGCCGCCAAAAAGACAGTGCCGGTGGGGCCGGGCACCCTGCCTACCCATACGCCACTATTTACCTTGTTATTAATCATCACCGTATTAATGGTGGGCGCGCTGACTTTTGTGCCGGCGCTGGCGCTGGGGCCTGTTGTTGAACAGCTGCAAATGATCGGCCACGCATAATTTCGATGCAGATAATAATATGACCAAGAAATCCGTCTCTACTTCCTTGATGGAACCGCAAATCCTGCGACAAGCGCTGATTGATGCTTTTGCCAAACTGACGCCGCAGCAGCAATGGAAAAATCCGGTGATGTTCGTCGTCTACGTCGGCAGTCTGTTGACTACGGTATTGTGGTTGCGGGCATTGAGCGGTGAAAGCCCGGAACCGGCCGGTTTTATTCTGGCCATCACGCTGTGGCTGTGGTTCACCGTGCTGTTTGCCAATTTCGCCGAAGCGGTGGCGGAAGGCCGCAGCAAGGCGCAGGCGGCGTTCTTGCGCAGCGCCAAGCGCGATATCGCCGCCAGAAAACTGGATGAGCCGCGTTACGGCAGTAACTATTCCAAAGTCGCCGGCTCGACGCTGCGTAAGGGCGATGTGGTGCTGATCGAAGCCGGCGACTTCGTGCCGGGCGATGGCGATGTAATCGAAGGCGTGGCTTCGGTCGATGAAAGCGCTATTACCGGCGAAAGCGCGCCGGTGATCCGCGAATCCGGCGGCGATTTCAGTTCGGTGACCGGCGGCACTCGGGTGCTGTCCGACTGGCTGGTCGTGCGCATTTCAGTCAATCCCGGCGAGACCTTTCTGGACCGCATGATTTCGATGGTGGAAGGCGCCAAACGCCAGAAAACGCCTAATGAAATTGCTTTGACCATCCTGCTGGTGGCCTTGACGCTGGTGTTTCTGATGGCGACCGTGACGCTGCTGCCGTTCTCGCTGTACAGTGTTGAAACGGCCGGCGCCGGCCAGCCGATCAGCATTACCGTGCTGGTGGCGCTGCTGGTATGCCTGATTCCCACCACGATCGGCGGCCTGCTGTCGGCTATCGGTGTGGCCGGCATCAGCCGCATGATGCAGAAAAACGTCGTCGCCACCTCCGGCCGGGCCGTGGAGGCGGCCGGTGACGTCGATGTGCTGCTGCTGGACAAAACCGGCACCATTACGTTGGGTAACCGGCAGGCATCGGCGTTCATACCGATCAGCGGCGTTAGCGAAAGACAAGTCGCCGACGCCGCGCAACTGGCGTCGCTGGCTGACGAAACGCCGGAAGGCCGCAGTATCGTCGTGCTGGCCAAGCAGAAATTCGGTATCCGCGAGCGCGATGTGCATTCCCTGGGCGCCACCTTCGTGCATTTTAGCGCCCAGACCCGGATGAGCGGCGTCAATCTGGAAGGGCGGCAGATCCGCAAGGGCGCCGAGGACGCGATTCGCGGCTATGTTATCGAACAGGGCGGGCAGTTTCCGGAAGAAATTCAGAAAATGGTGGTCGATGTCGCCCGCCGCGGCAGTACGCCGCTGTTGGTGGCGGAAGGCCCGCTGGTATTGGGCGTGATCGAGCTGAAAGACATCGTCAAAGGCGGCATCAAGGAGCGCTTTATCGAACTGCGGCAGATGGGCATCAAAACCGTCATGATTACCGGCGACAACCGCCTGACCGCCGCCGCGATTGCCGCCGAGGCCGGCGTCGATGATTTCCTGGCCGAAGCCACGCCGGAAGCCAAACTGAGACTGATTCGCCAGCATCAGGCCGACGGCCGCCTGGTGGCTATGACCGGCGACGGCACCAACGATGCGCCGGCGCTGGCGCAGGCCGATGTGGCGGTGGCGATGAACAGCGGCACCCAGGCCGCCAAGGAAGCCGGCAACATGGTGGATCTGGATTCCAATCCCACCAAACTGATCGAGATTGTCGAAACCGGCAAGCAGATGCTGATGACGCGCGGTGCGCTGACCACCTTCAGCATCGCCAATGATGTCGCCAAGTATTTCGCCATCATTCCGGCCGCTTTTGCCACGACCTATCCGGCGTTGAACGTACTGAACGTCATGGGGCTGGCCACGCCGGACAGCGCGATTCTGTCGGCGGTTATTTTTAACGCCCTGATCATCATTGCCCTGATTCCTTTGGCCTTGAAGGGCATCCGTTACCGGCCGGTCGGCGCTGAGAAGTTATTGCAAAACAATTTGCTGGTTTACGGTGTCGGCGGCCTGATTGTGCCTTTTATCGGCATCAAGGCGATCGATTGGCTGCTGGTTGCCATGAAGCTAGTGTAAGGAGATTAGACATGACAAATTACTTAAAACCTGCCGCGATACTGCTGTTGTTGCTGACCTTGGTCACCGGTGTGATTTATCCTGCTCTGGTTACGGCACTGGCCCAGCTGTTCTTTACCGAGCAAGCTAATGGCAGTTTAGTCAAGGATGAGCAAGGGCAACCGATAGGCTCGGCCTTGATCGGTCAATCGTTCAGCGATCCTAAGTATTTCTGGGGACGGCCTTCGGCGACTGCACCGTATGCTTATAATGCCGCCGCGTCGTCCGGTTCCAATCTGGGGCCGACCAATCCGGCGCTGACCGATGCGGTTGCCGTCAGAATTCAGGTTCTGAGAAAGGCTGATCCTGCCAACAAAGCGCCAGTGCCGGTGGATTTGGTGACGGCGTCCGGCAGCGGGCTCGATCCGCACATCAGCTTGGCTGCGGCGGAATATCAGCTCAAACGCATCGCCAAGGTTCGAAAAATGGACGAAGCCAGACTGCGCGAGTTGGTCAATGCCAGTACGGAAGGCCGGCAGTGGTCTGTGTTCGGCGAGCCCAGAGTGAACGTGTTAAAGCTGAATCTGGCATTGGATCAAGCCGGCCGCTAGCAGATGAAGTGCAGTCACGATACGCGAGATCATCACTATGAATAGTGGACGTCCAGACCCCGACCAACTCCTGGCCCGCGTCGAGCGCGAAAAGGTCAGAGCCCGGCAGGGGCGCCTGAAGATCTTTTTCGGCGCGGCGGCCGGAGTCGGCAAAACCTACGCGATGTTATTGGCGGCCCGGGAGCGGCGCGCCGAAAATCTCGATGTGGTGGTCGGCCTGGTGGAAACCCACGGCCGCCAGGAAACTCAGGTTTTGCTGGCAGGACTGGAAGTGCTGCCTACCCGGCAAATCAGTTATAAAGACACTATTCTTCGTGAGTTCGACATCGATGCCGCGCTCAAGCGTCGGCCCGCGGTCATTCTGGTCGACGAACTGGCTCACACCAACGCTCCCGGTTCCCGGCATCCCAAACGCTGGCAGGATGTGCGCGAGTTGCTGGACGCCGGCATCGACGTCTATACCACGTTGAATGTCCAGCATGTGGAAAGCCTCAATGATGAAGTCGGCCAGATTTCCGGGATACGGGTTTGGGAAACCGTGCCGGACACCGTGTTTGAAAGTGCCGACGAAGTCGAACTGGTGGATTTGCCGCCTGATGAGCTGTTGATTCGTCTCAGGGAAGGCAAGGTTTACCTGCCGCAACAGGCCCAGCAGGCTATTCAGAACTTTTTTCGCAAAGGCAACCTGATTGCCTTGCGGGAACTGGCCTTGCGGCAAACCGCCAGCCGCGTCGACGCACAGATGCTGGATTACCGCGAAGACCATGCCATTCGTGATATCTGGCAGGTCAGTGACCGCATTCTGGTCTGCATTGGTCCCAATGCCCTGGCTGAGCGCTTGGTGCGGGCCGGCAAACGGCTGGCGACGAGTTTGCGCGCCGAATGGATCGTTGCCTATGTGGAAACGCCCCAATTGCAAAGGCTGCCGGCAGAAAAGCGCGATGCGGTGCTGCGCGTGCTGCGCTCGGCGGAACAACTTGGCGCCGAGACGGCGACCCTCAGCGCGCCCGACATGAGCGAAGCGATCATCGATTTCTCCCGGGAGCGGAATGTCACCAAAATTGTAATGGGCAAACCGACCCGCAGGAACTGGAGGCGTTGGCTGCTGGGATCTGTGGTCGACAGTGTTATCGGCGAGGCACACAACATCAATGTCTATCTGTTGGGGAGCCCGCGCGACGATGAAAAAGAACGGGAAGCGCCACATTTCAATCGGGCTCCGCTGCCTGGCCTCATAAACCGATGGGGGAAAAAACGCAAAGACCGGTATCGGAGTTATATTTGGGCAACAGTGGTCATCGTGCTTTGCACGTTGTTGGCCAAGATCATGTTCGGCCGGTTTGAACTGGCGAATCTGGTGATGGTTTACCTCCTGGGGGTCATATTTGTGGCGACTCACTTCGGGCGAGGGCCTTCGATTATGGCCTCCATTCTTGGGGTTGCAGCGCTGGATTTTTTCTTCGTCACGCCTTACTTAACCTTTTCGGTGTCCGATGCCCAATATCTCATTACCCTAGGAGCAATGCTGGTGGTGGCGATGGTGACCAGCAATCTCATGGCGAACGTTCGCTCCCAGGCGAAAGTCGCTGCGCATCGCGAACGGCGGGCGTCGGTGTTGTACGCAATGAGCAAGGAACTGGCCACCAGCCAGACCGAAGAAGAAATCGTCCGTACGGCCGTGCAGCATCTGCATGCGGAATTCGGCAGCCGCAATGTCATTCTTTTTCCGAACCATAATGGCCGCATGGTTTATCCCAAGCAAAAGGCCATTGCCGCATCGTTGCGTGGCGTCGATTTGAGCGTCGCGCAATGGGTTTTCGAGCATAACGAAATGGCGGGGCAAGGTACCAATACTTTGCCGGGGGCTGAAGCTATTTATTTTCCTATCCATGACGGAGAGAAAGTCCTCGGGGTATTGGCGCTGCTGCCGGTCAACCTGCGGCGTGTGTTTCTGCCGGAACAACAGAAATTGCTGGAGACCTTTCTGCGCCAGATCGGCCAGGCAGTAGCACGCCTCCGATTCACTGAACAGGCCAGAACCACGCATTTGCAGATCGAGGCGGAACGCCTGCGCAATTCGTTGCTCAGCGCCATCTCCCACGATTTGCGCACGCCGCTGGCTACTATCATCGGCTCGGCCAGTACTTTGGTCGAAGGCGAACATCACTTGCAGCCAGAAGACAAAGCTGAGTTGAGTCGTGCCATCATCGAGGAAGCCGAACGTATGTCGAATCTGGTCAACAACATTCTGGACATGGCCCGGCTCGATGCCGGCGCGGTCGAGCTGAACAAACAGTGGCATCCTGTCGAGGAAATTATCGGTACGGTACTGACGCGTTTGCAAAAACATCTGTCAGACAGGCCAGTCAAGGTCAAAATGCCGCCGGGTATGCCGATGATCTTTGCCGACGCAGTGCTGATTGAGCAGGTATTGATTAATCTGCTGGAAAATGCGGCCCGCTATACGCCGGCGGGCAGCGATCTGGAGATCAGTGTCGAAACCAGACCTGATGCGGTGGAAATTGCCGTCGCCGATCGCGGACCGGGCATCCCGAAAGGCCGGGAAGATCGCCTGTTCGAGAAGTTTTACCAAACCCGCCACGAAGCCGCGCAAAGCGGAGTCGGATTGGGGCTGGCGATTTGCCGGGCTATTGTCGAAGTCCATGGCGGCAGTATTCGTGCCCAGAACAGGCCGGGCGGAGGTGCGGTGTTTACGTTTGCGCTGCCAATTGATCAGCCGCCGCCGGTCATGGAGCCGGAAGAATAATGCAAACCTGTCGTACAATGAACTATGGCTAAAACCAATCCCGTGATTATTGTCATTGAAGACGATCCGTCTATCCGCCGTTTTCTGCGCACCGGGCTCAGTACGCACGGCTTTTCGGTGTTTGAAGCCGATACCGGCAAGCAGGGCATCGTCGAAGCCGGTGTTCGCAAGCCGGATCTGGTCATATTAGATCTGGGATTGCCCGATATCGACGGCGTCGAGGTGATCAAGGCCATTCGCGCCTGGTCGACCCTGCCGATTGTCATCCTGTCGGCGCGCAGCAACGAGCAGCATAAGATCGATGCACTGGATGCCGGCGCCGACGATTATTTGACGAAGCCGTTCGGCTTCGGCGAGCTGCTGGCGCGGATACGGGTGGCTCTGCGGCATGCGCTCAGGTCACAGGAACAGCCGCAAGACGGCGTGTTTGCCACCGCCAACCTGAAAGTGGATTTAAACAATCGGGTAGTCAGCGTCGACGGCCGGGAAATCCATCTGACCCCGATCCAATACCGGCTGCTGGCGGTACTGGTCAAACATGCCGGCAAGGTTCTGACGCATCAACAGATCCTCAAGGAAGTCTGGGGGCCGTCTTATCAGGAAAATGCCCATTATCTGCGCATCTATATGAGCCAGTTGCGCCAGAAACTGGAAGCCGATCCTACCCAGCCGAAATTTTTGTTGACCGAGTCGGGCGTGGGCTATCGGTTAAAAGTCTGAGGCTGGTGCCAAAAATCAAAAAATGAAATCAGCCATTGCCGCCGGGAAATGACAGGTTCTAATTAAACTCCAGTTTCAGCAATACACTCGCCATAATGAAACAGTCGGTAATGACGCGGGGTCAGCGCGTGCCATTGTTCGTCGCTGGTCAGAGGCAGTGTCGCGATCACGCTTACGATGTCATGCGGCGTGGTTTCCTGATGAAAATCGATCACGACATCTTCGTCAATGAGCTGCGCTTTGCCGAATGGCGCACGCCGCGTGATCCAGTGCAGGCTTGTGCTGCAATAGGCCAGAAGATAACGTCCGTCCGACAGCAGCATATTGAAGATGCCGAAATCGTTTAATCGCCCGCAGAGTTCGCCGGCATACAGAAACAGGGCTTTCATGTCGGCCGGCTTGCGCGGGTATTTGCGGTCCAGTTCATTGAGCAGCCAGCAGAAGGCGGTTTCGCTATCCGTGTCGCCGACCGGCCGGTGCTTGCCAGGCTTCAGCAGTTTTTCATAGCCCGACAACTGGCCGTTGTGGGCGAAAGTCCAGAACCGTCCCCATTGCTCGCGCGTGAACGGGTGCGTGTTCTCAAGGGCCACATGGCCGCGGTTGGCCTGCCGGATATGCCCGATAACGGCACGGCTTTTGATTGGGTAATCCTGCACCAGTCGGGCGATTGGCGATTCATAGCAGGGCATGGGGTCTTTAAAGGTGCGGAAACCCTTGTCTTCATAAAACGTGATGCCCCAACCGTCGCGATGCGGACCGGTGCGTCCGCCGCGATGCATGAGGCCTCTGAAACTGAAGCAGATGTCGGTCGGGACATTCGCACTCATTCCCAATAATTCACACATGTCAACTTTTTAAACTGTCATAACTCCTGCTGTCATTAGACGGCAGCTTATGAGGACAAATTCAATAAAGACCACCATATGTCAAAGTTCTTTGGGTTGGATTCGTGATGGACAACTGCCCGTTCTGAGCCACCTCGTAAAAGCCACCCTGGACCAGATCGAATCCGGCCTGATTAGCCAGCGCGGCCTGTTCCTTGCGCTCGATTTGCTGCAGAATGGCTTGTCCTGCCACCGAATCGGCCAACGCTTTCAGGTTTTCCAGGGCCTGGAGTGCGGCGATGCCGTCCGTAGCGGCCCGGTCCGGTTTGGGCGCATTGATGCGCAGGTAATCCGGCGCCAGTTTGCTGATCAGATCGCGCACATTGTGGGCTGCATAGAGCGAGACGAGGTTGAGCGCTATGCGGTAACCGCGGTTGCGATAATTATTCAGGCCTTCAAGCAACCGGGCAGGGTGCAGTGAGTAGAAATTGTTGACGGTCATTGAAATCACGACATTGTGCGTGGCCAGTCCGCACTTGACGATGACTTCCTCGAAATACGCGCCATGATCGCGCTTGACTCCGAAGATATGCCGGGGGTCAACTTCCAGTACCAGCACGCCGTCGAAATGCGTGAGAGGCAGATAGTTCAGCATATGCACCGTGCGGCATAGGCGGTCGAGATTGATGATGGATTCGAAGTCGACGGGCTGTTTTACCGCGTCGGTCAGCAGATTTTCAATCTCAAACGTTTGTTGTTGGTGGCTTTCATAGGTCGAAACGGAAATCTGCGCCGCATGACCGGCAATTTCTTCAGGACGGTCTGCATGACGTATCGGCAGGAAAATGCTGCCGATACGGATCGGCCCGAACAGGCCGTTGATCTTGCCGTCTTCCAGAATAAAAGTCCGGACACGAGAGTGATGCTCATGTTCGAACCTGTCATTGAAGTATTCCACTAACTGTTGTAAAGGCATAAACTTATCTCTTCGCTAAATCGATCCAATCTAAAAAAAAGGCGGGCTAAAGCCCGCCCGGAAACATCCATGGCAAGAGGAGGAGCGACCCGTACGTTCCTGTGTATCGAATCTTAAGCACTGTTGAATGACGCTGGCAGGCATCAAATGGATAAGCGAACCATTTTGTCTGCTGTTGGAACCTATCTTAATTCGCCATTTACTTTTAATAAAACGATATGATTAGATGTATTTATCTAAAAAATTGATAAAATAGCTATTCAACATCGTTCTCACGAATCAAAAAAGCAATGAATTTAAGTCAGATTGAATTGCTGCAAATCCTGCAGGAAACCAATTTAAACCTGTCCAAAGCGGCCGAGAAGATGCATGTTGTGCAATCGGCCGTCAGCCGGCAGCTGCAACTTTTTGAAAGCGAGCTGGGCTCGCCCTTGTTTGAACGCCGGGGCAAAAAGCTGATCGGTTTGACGCCGCTCGGCCGCCGGGTCATGGAGGAAGTCACGACGATCCACCAGTCAAAGCAGAATATCCGCGCGCTCGCGGCCGATTTTCTGGACAGCAACAGCGGTACGCTGCATATAGCGACCACGCATACGCAGGCAAAATACTTTCTGCCCAATCCGATCCGGCGCTTCCGGGAAAAATATCCCGGCGTCAGGATCTACATGATCCAGGCCTCGCCCGAACAGCTGATCGATCAGCTGCATGCGCACAAGGCCGATATCGCCATCTGTACCGAAAAAGTCGATGAAGACGCCGGACTGGTGCTCAATAAATGCTACGAGTGGCATCATGCCGTCGTCCTGCCGCAGGACCATCCGCTAAGCGAGGGCGAGATCACGCTGGAGCGGCTGGCGTCCTTCCCGATCCTGACTTACAGCTTCGGCTTTACGGGCCGGTCGAACATTGAACAGGCCTTCAGGAGGGAAGGGCTGGAGCTTGACATCATTTTGGCCGCGGCCGACACGGATGTGATCAAGACCTATGTGCGCCAGGGGCTGGGGATCGGCATTATTGCAGGCATGGCCTATGACAGGTTGATGGACAAGGATTTGGTGGCGCGCGATCTGTCGCATCTGATTCCGAAGTCGACGACCAAGATCGCCTATCTGAAGCAGAATTACCTGCCGATCTATACGCAGCATTTTATTGCCGAGCTGCTGCAGGCGGCGGAGGAAATAAAGCGTTAATGATATAGGGGCGAATGAATTCGCATCTGCTCACCTTGCAAAGGTGCGGATACTTGTGCCTCAAGGCGGCGGTTTAGTGCGAATAAATTCGTACCTACAGCGGGTTCAGTTATCTGAGCGGATACAATGCCAACGGGACGGCATGGGCCAGCATGTGTTCCTGTCTAAAGGAACTGCGCTCGTCGCACAGGGCAGCGATCAGCGCCGCCAGTTCGGCAGATAGGCCGGTTTTATCGGCGCTCAAGAGATATGTCATGGCTTCCCCTTGCACATCAAAGCCGCTGCGGCTGGCATATTTGCTTTTTAAACATGACGACCACATCGTCCTGTCAGGCCCCAGCCAGTGTGAGGCAGCAGGCATCGTCAATGCAATTTCAAGCCCTTTAGGGTCCATATCGCTGAATACGATGACTGTTTTGCCGGCCGCACGGCGGCGCAATAAATCATGACAGGCATCGACTCGGGCGCCGGTTGCCGAATCGCCCCGGTAGATCCATAGCGCCTCATGCAACAGGGCCGGCATGATGAATTCGGCGCAGCGCGACATGATTTCCAGGTTCTCGACCACGACAAGGCTCGCATGACCTATCTCCGTGATGCCTGACGCGAGCGCCGTCAGCCCGGCCGAGGCTATGAACGGTGCCTGTAAATCGAAATGCCGGCCGTTCAGTTGTAGCTTGCCGGCAGGACAGTTGAGCAGCACATGGTCATGGCTGGCCGGTTTTCGGGCCAGTTTTTCGTTGGAGTGGAGCCGGGCGGTATCGGTGCGGCGATCGGGCAAGTCGTCGACAAAAGGGTCCAGATCAATTTCATCTTTTACAAGAATGCGTAGGGTTCTTTTATGATCTGCTGTAAAAACCAGTTTGCCGTTCAGGATATTTCCGCATTGGTATTTTTCCTGCACTTTGCGGCCGATCATGCTGTCGGATCGTATTGTCGTTTCAGCCGGGTGTTGGCGCACCAGATCGCGTATCCAGCGATACAATTCCTTGTTCATATCAACGCACCCGCCGCAGCCGGATTTCCGAGATCAGCTGATTGCCGGTAAAGCCCGGCAGCGCATCGCCCTGCATATCCAAGGCAATGGCCGCGCGTATGCGCTGGGGCAGGCTGCAGTAGTGCGCGAACACGATGTTCAGCCACAAGTCCGGCGCGATAGCCAGGTCGTGCTGCTGCCAGTAGTGCAAGGCCGATACCTGACGCCCCTGCTCCTGCAAGGCCGACGCAAACAGTGTTTCGGTGTGCTCTTCATAGAGATCGCGCTCGTAATCTTTATGCCCAGTCTCAGCTTGGCTGACCGGCGCCGAGGCGCGGTTCATGTCGACCAGCGGCGTGGGTCTGGTCTGCCGTTTCAATTCGTGGATGATGTCGACGAATTCGGCCTGCAGGGCGGCGCGGGTCGTATCGAGGCCGGCTTTCAATCCCAAATCGGGGCTGCGGTTCAGGATGGCCGGCACGGTTGGTTCATCGGCCCAGTCCAGCGGGCTCCATTCGGGGTGCTGCTTCAGGAAGCGCGCCATGGCGCGGGTCCGGTTCGCAGTTTGCTCCTGCTGTCTCAAGGTGAACAGCAGCGTTTTCATGCGGCCGACAATGCTGGCCAGGCGCTCGACGATGCTTTTGTACTGGTCGACGAAACGGATGATTTTGCGCGACAGCTCGCTTGGGGCTGCCCAGTTCAGCCATTCGTAGCAGGCTTCCAGATTGATATGGCTGAGCTCCTCGACCAACTGCTGCGCATAGGTCAGCGCCCGCTCGTTTTCGCGGATCTTGCTGGTCAGCGAACTGACGAAGCCGAACTGGCTGGTGATGGCCGAGAACATGACGCTGATGCTGTTTTCGAGCAGTTCCAGCGATTCGTAGAGCGTGTCGTCGATCTGTTCCAGATGATATCGGGCCTCGTCTTGCTCGTTGTTGTCCAGCGCAGCGCGGTAGGCGGCGATGTCCTCCTCAATGCTGCGGATCATGCGCGCGATGTCGGTGTTCTGCCGGTAGCGCGCATTGCGCAGCAACAGCCGGTCGATCAGGCGCTTGACGTCGGTCGTGAGCCGGTATTCGTCAGCCTGTTCGGACAGGCGCAGGATGCCGGATTTTTTCAGGCTTTCGATGGCGCCGGCGTTCTCGTCATCGATGAACACGGCGCCCTGGATATAAGCCTCGGCCAGCAGCTCATCGGCACTGCCGAGCTTTCTGATCAGCGCCGCGACCTGTTCATGATCGAAACTCATTCAAACAGCTCCGCCTGTTCGCCGCTGTCCTCATCGGCCTGATCCAGTTCCAGTTCCTCGGCATCGTTCAGAAACGCGATGACCTGATGCAGGTAATCCATCTTGCCGGTCACGAGATAGGTCGAGCTTTGCGGATTGGGCTTGACCAGATAGCCGCTTTGCTCCAGCTTTTGCAGCACCCACAGCAGCTGTTCGGCGACGTTGGTTTTGGCTGTACGAAAGAACGGCATCTGAGTCAGGCGCGCCATTTGCTCGCACAGCGACGGCTCGGGCTCGATAGCCCTGAGCATCTGATGCAGGCGGATCTCGTCTCTGGCGCGGACCGGCCGGTCAGAACCCAGGGCCGTCATGACCAGGTCCATCCATTCGACGACCGGCCGCAGCTGCGAGCGGATTTCCGAGAAGGCTTCGCGGATCTGGCTGCGGTTGGTCTCGTCGATGACGGCGTAGCCGGCATAGAACGCTTCGCCGCCGTCCAGCGTGCACAGCGCCCGGTCCAGCGGCGCGAGGTAATCGGCGATTTTTTGAAAATGCTCCGGGTTGCGCAGGTAGCCGTACTCGTCGGCATACGCGGTCGGGCAGATAAATTCGCCGCGCAACAGCGCTTCAACGACGCGTTTAAACATGGCTGGTCTCCCGGTGGGTCATGGGCGCCAGCAGCGCATCGAGCTTGCTGGCCGGTATCGCGACTTCGTGCAGTTTCTGCCTGTCGATCAGGTAGCGTCGGTCGAACAGGCTCAGCACGTTGCGGTCGGCTGTCGGGCTGGCCGAGATGATGCGGATGTTCTGGTGGCTCAGCATGGTCATCATGGCCTCGATATTTTCCGGCGCCAGGTCGCCCAGCTCGTCGATCGGCCAACAGACCACAGTCTGGCTCTGTCGGCGCAGCATGGCCGTCACGCCGGTGAAGAACGTGATCAGCGCCAGATAGGACAAGCCCGTGGAGCTGACGTCCTTGAGTTCCTTGGCGTTGCGGGCCTGTTTGGTATGGCCGTTTTCAGAAATGGTAAATTCGATGTCGAATAGCGACAGATGCCGGATTTTGATGCCGTCGGCCGGCAGCAGTGCCGTCAGCGCCGTCATGGCTTCGATCAGGGAAACCGGGATGTCGCTGTCGCCGGTCAGGTCGGCATGCTCGCGGTAGCGGCCGTAATTGTCGCCGAACTGTTTCAGGGCCTGCCAGTAGTCCAGATCGCTCATTTTCGAGCGCACGGTGACGGTGATTTCGCCCAGCGCCGCAAAATGTTTTTCCTGGCTGACGTGTTTCGACAGCAGGGCGCCGGTCGATTTGATGATGCGTTCGAAGTTGCGCAGATGCTGGTAGAACGCGTTCACGTCCGTGGCATGCAACTCGATCTGCTGGCTGGTCGCCTGCTTGACGTTGGCGACCATTTTCAGCACGTCTTTCAGCGGCTGTTCGATCTCCAGGCCGTTGTGCGCAGAGTCCGCCGCGGCTTCCAGCGCCCGGTTCCAGGCTTCGGCCAGCTGGCTGCGCTGATGCGTGTTGAACAGCTGGACGATGGTCTGCCGGCCGTTCAGCAGCGTCTTTTCCAGGCTGCGGCGTGCTTGGCCGAAGCTCTGGGCCAGCTTCTGCAGCGTGTCGGGCGCGTAATCGCGCAATGCTTCGTTGATGACCGGCGGGTGGTTTTCCAGCTGACTGATCGTGTTGTCGAGTTGCGCCAGCAGGCTTTGGATTTTCTGCAGCGCCTGCTCCTGCTGGTAGATCAGGCTGTTGAGCCTTTCTTTGTTAGCCTTGAAGTCGCGCTCCATTTGCGCGATTTCATCTTTCAGCAGCGCCTGTTGCTGCTGGCACTCGCTGCGTTGCCGGCACAGTCCGGCATGCTGTTGCCATTGTTCATCCAGCCAGCGCTGATAGTGTTCGGCCAGTTCCTGAAACTTTCCGGCCTGTTTCTCTTTGGCTTTCAGCTCTTCCAACTGGCGGCTCAGGTCAATGATTGTGTCATCGGCGCCGCTCTCTTTTAAGTCGGCTTGCAGACGGGCTTTGATGCGCTGCTGCTCGGCCTGATAGACGTCTTTTTCCTGCTTGACCAAGCCCTGTATGGCCTGGAGCCTGTTCTGGGCATCGGATTCGATGATGGCCCGGCGGGCCAGATGCTCCTGATGCAGCTGGGTTTGACCGGCGCGGCTTTCTTCGGCGATGGTCTGCAGATCCCTGTCGCAGCGCTTGATTTCGGCTTGCAAGACGTCGATGGTGTGTTGGATGCTGGCACGCGCTTTTTCGATTTCGGCCTTGGCTTGATGAGCCAGGCTTTGCTCCTGCTCGCCTAGCGTTTCTTCCTGCTGGCGCGCGCGTTGCGTGCGGTGCTCTGCCTTTTGCCGGTCCTGGCGGCTTTGCTCCAGTGTGGCGGATGCGGCACTGAGGCTGGCTTCCGTGCGCGTGATGTCGGCCTGGGTTTCCTCGATCTTTTTGAACAGGGTCTGTTCTTCGGCCTGCAGAGCCGCCTTGGTGGCTTCCAGCTCGCGGCCGGCCAGCGCTTCGAGATCCAGGCTGAGTCCGTAAAAGCTGGGTTCGATGCCGGGCATGACGGCCGGGTTCAGGTTCTTGTGCTCCAGCAAGTCGGGGGCGATCACGCGGCCGATCGTCTGCTGCCAGCCGTCGACTTCCTGCTCCAGAAAGTGTTGCAGCGTGCCTTCGGCCGGCTGCAGCCGCTTCAGGCAGGTTTCATGCTGCTGCTGGTATTGCCGCAGCTGCGCCTTCTTGTTCTTCAATCGGGTTTCGATGTCGTGGAAGGCTTCGCGCGCGGCGTAATAGGCTTTGTCGGCGGCCTGCTGCCCGTCCACGGCCTGCCTGATGGCCTGGCGTATCTCGGCCAGTTCCTGCCGGGTCTTTTCGATCTGTTGCGCCAGCGCTTCGGGCATGGGCACATGCTGGCGCTCGCTCTGCTTGACGGCGCATTCGGTCGTCAAGTGCGCCTTTTGCTCTTTGAGCGGCTGTGTGCGGGCCTCGCTGTCCTTGACTGACTGTTCCCTGCGCTGCTGGTACTGGGATTCGGCTTCCGCCAGTTTTTTCTCTTTATCCAGTTCTTCCGTGGCGCGTTGCGTGTCAAATGCCTGCAGCTGATGAGTATGCCGGTGCTTCAGTTCTGTCAGCTGATGTTCGTAAAGCGCCTTGATGTCTTTGGTTTTGCTTTCCAGCGCCTCGATTTCCTGTTTTTTGAGCGCTTGCTGTTCGCGGTATTGCTCGAGCAGGGCGCCCTTGATCGCGAAGGTTTCGGCATCCTGCTGTTCATATTCCTGCTTTTTGTCTTCCAGCGCATGGATCTGGAAATCAAGATCCTTGATCTGCTGGTTTAGTTGTCGTAAGGTTTCGTTTTTGGGCTCCTGCTGTCGGGCAAACTCCAGGCCCAGTTGCTGCAGCTGCTTTTTAGTCTCGTTGATCAGCTCGCTGCCTTTTTCCAGCTCGGCCTGGGCGGTTTTGTGGCTGTTGCGCGCCAGAAAATGGATGTGGGACAGCTCGCTGTGGGTGTCTTTCAGCTTTTCTGCGGCCTGCAGCAGTTCGTCGAAATAATCGCGCCTGGCTTCCAGCGACCGCGCGGCGCTGATGTCGGCCAGCCAGCCGTCGATGTGGCTTTTGCTGAGCTGGAACGGATTGCGGCGCTGCTCCTGATCGAGCAGGCTTTGGCTGAGCCGGTCGCGCGAGATGTCCACCAGCATTTGTTTGATGACTTCGAAATCGCCGATTTTCTCGACCACGGCGCCGATGACTTTTTCCATGTGCGTGACCGGCGAGGAAGCCATCGAAAAACGCCGTTGCAGCGTGCGAATCCATTTCTTGCCCGAGTTATGGTGATGCTGGATAACGCTGCAGTAGTCGTCAACGCCCATGATGCGCGAAGTCTCGACAGGCTTGTTAAGCTTGTACTGGCGTTCGACGGCGGCGCTGTCGCGCGGCAGGCTGTTCTCGTCGATATAACAGTCGCGTTCGTAAGGCGCGTCGATGAATTTGTAGCGCGCGGTGCGCCCGTCGCTTTGCACCATGACATGGCAGACCTGGCCGAAAGGGCGCTGGTATTCGTAAATCAGGTAACTGCTGGCACGCGGCAGGTAATGGTCGATGAAGCTTTTTTTGCTGCCCGTGCTGCCGACGATATTGCTGGGCCTCTCGCCCCAGAACAGCTGCATCAGGCGCAGAAAAGTCGTCTTGCCGGCGCCGTTCGTGCCGCTCAGGCTGGTGTGCCCGTCCACGTTTAGCAGCACGGTCTGCCCGGCCCAAAAGCTGTCGATCAGGACAATGCTTGTTAATTGATAGGTTGTCGACATCGGTGTCCTTGAGTTTTTGAAGCGTAACTGGCTGATGGGAAATAAACAATGCAGGTCTGAAAAGATGCAATTGTCTGACTTCGATCAATAGCGGGTGTTGTCGGAAAGTTGGCGTTATTTTACCATTTCCGTTGCTTGCATGAACCTCGGATTTAAGCGCGGCGGCTGGCAAGCTTGTAGTAGAAATTTTAATCAATATGATTGATGGCCACGAATTGCACGAAGAAAATCAGAAAAGAACTCCGTGTTTTTCATGTCCTTTGCGGTTTGACAAATTCAAATTGACGTGTTGCGGGCCGAATTGCAGCCGGTGGAACTGCGGAACCGGGCGCGAGTCTTTGGCATACCGGCCATTAAAAAAACAGACGGGTTCTTTTGCCTGCGAGTCGATCATATTTGTGATGCTTTATTGAAGGAGTTCATCATGAGTGAAAACATAATATCCTGTGATCTTTTTGATTATATTGAAGTAGCCTGCTTGTACGGCTATGAAGTCAAACTGAAGCTAAAGGATGACCAGGTCCTGACCGGCAAGGCGATCAATGTGACGACATCGGGAGACAGACGCGAATTTCTGATTATCGATAACGGGCAGAAGCAGCAGGTGGACCTGGCGCAACTGGCGTACATGCATGTGTTGACGCCCGATGCCAAATTTCACGATGTATCGTTCGTGGATATGCCGGTAAACGGCCAGGTCAGGGCTCATTAAGCCGTCTTTGAGCGTCAGCGGCCATTGCCGGGCGCGAAGCGCGCTGCTTCCCGCCGTTCAAAAGGCGATATTCTCAATCGTATCCATGTCGGTTTCGTTGAGTTCGAAGTCATAGACTTCCAGATCCTCTTCCATATGACGCTGGCTGGTGGTCCCGGTCAGCGGGATCATACCCAGCTGCAGCGCGAACCGGAGCACGACCTGCGGCACGGAGCAGCTCAGCCTTTCCGCAATCTCGTGCACCTTGGGGCCGCTCAGTTCAGTCACGTTGGCCGTCAGCAGTGAGAACCCCTGATAGCGTATGTCATGGGCATGGCAGAGTTCGCGAATCCTGACGTCCCATTTGGTGCGCGCAAAGCACCGGTTCTGCACGAAGGCCGGCATGATCTCGGCCTTGTCGATGAGCAGCTTCAATTGGTCGAAGCCGACGTTGGAAACGCCGATCAGCTTCACGGAACCGGATTTCTGCAGCGTCTGCAGGGTCCGCCAGACTTCCCAGTCTGCCGCGCTCAGGCCCTGGCTCACTGACGGGCCGTGCAGCAGGTACGCGTCCAGATAAGTCGTGTTCAGATGCGCCAGTGAACTTTCGAACGACTGCATCACCTGTGTGGTGTAGTCCGCTTTCGGATCATAGGGCAGGCGGTGGTCCTGGCTGTTCACGTAGGTGAATTTCGATTGCAGGAACAGGTCGCCGCGCTCCAGGCTCATTTCGGTTAAGGCCTGCTGGACGCCTTCGCCGACGCCGGCTTCGTAATAGTGCATGCGCTGGTTGGCCGTATCGATGCCCCGAAAGCCCACAGTGATGGCCTGTTGCGTCAAGGTTTCGGTCTGAGCCTCTTTCCAGGCCGTTCCGTACAGAAGCGTCGGAACCCTGACGCCTCTATGCGTGACATAACGGTTGATCTTATGGGACGTATCTGACATGCCGGCCTCCTGATGCGCTGCGCGCTGATTCATGGATTTGATAGTAACAAAGAGCGCAGGCCGTGCCAGGAGTTCCTGGTCAGCGTCTTAAAACTTACAGTGTGTGGTGCGACCTCAGCCGCCTAGTGTAGGCATATGAGGCGACTGAAGTCGCCCCCACAGGTTCATGTAATTCCAGGTTCAGCTTTCAAATGACAGCTTGCTGCCGAACACCGCCTGCCAGTCCTGCGTAAACTGGTCCACGGCCGGCTGAACTGCCGGATGGGCAAGCATTTGCGCTGCGACATCAACCGGCAGCGTAATCGCGGCAACGCCCACCTTTAATACGTCCACGACCTGCTGGGTGTTTTTGAAACTGGCCGGCAGGAGCTTGCTGTCCAGGCAGTGCCGATCGAGCAGCAGCTGCAGATCAGCCACGGCGCCGGCGCCATCGGCACCCATTGCATCGATGCGGTTGACATAGGGAGCGAGGTAATCGGCCCCGCACAAGGCCGCCAGAAAGCCTTGCTGCGCGCTGTAGATGGCCGTCGCCAGCACGGGGATGTTGTCGGCTTTCATTTTCCTGATCGCGGCCAGTCCTGTTTCCGTGGCCGGCACTTTGACGACCACATCATAGGGCAGCGCATGAATTTGTGCGGCTTCCGCGACCATGCCGTCAACCGTCTGGCTGACCACCTGGACATGAAACCGGGCATAAGGACCGATGACCGCCGACACGGCGGGCAGCAACTGATTCAGGCCTACGCCGGCTTTAGCCAGGATGGACGGGTTCGTGGTAATGCCTTTCACGGGCAGGCAGGCGTTAAAGCGCGCCACCTGCTCGACATCGGCTGTATCAAGATATAACTCAATCATTTTTCATACCCTCATTAAATAGACCGAAATTCTAACGGACGTTCGCTTGAATAAAAAATAATCGACACGCAAACTCTTGTTTTATTCGGAAAATCCGGAATATATTGCCGGAAAATTGTCGTCCGGCAGGCAGCTTTTGCGGTCAGTATGGCCTGTAATTTCCACTATCGGGGAAAAATCTCGGCGGCAGCCCCAGGCGGCCTCATGACTGATGACAACTGGCTTTGCGGCATTCATTGCCGGGAAGGAAGCATATAAAAATCAGATATTAAGCTTGCCTTAAAACAATCTTTAAGGTTAATTTAAGGTTTGTGAAGTTAGAATCGAATTGTCTAAATAAAAAAAACACTACTTTATGAATAAAATCATACGAGTTGTTTCTATTTTTGTTCTATGCAGCTATTTTTCTCAGCCATTATCAACTGCTGAGGCCTCTGAACGCCACGTGATTACTGCCGCTTCCAAACACAGAACGGCAAAAGCTCATAAGACGAGGCACACTTTAGGACCCTCAAGAACAGCCAAGCGCAGTATGGTTTCGTGGTATGGCGCCGATTTCCACGGTAAAAGAACCGCCAGCGGTCAGCGATTTGACATGTATGCCATGACCGCCGCGCACAAGACGCTGCCTCTTCTTTCTTACGCCAAAGTCACCAATCCCAGAAATAATCGTACTGTCATCGTGCGCATCAATGACCGAGGCTCTTTCCCCGGCAAAAGAGAAATGGATCTTTCTTATGCAGCCGCCAAAAAACTTGGCATTCAGAGTCAAGGTTTAGGCTCTGTCGTTATCACTCCCATAAGCCGCGATCAAGCCCTGGCGGAAATGGGGCATGGCGGGAAAACCGGTAAAAGCAGTTGATGCCTGGTGGCTCCATTTAATTCTATAGATCACAAAATACTCAGTTAGTCCCAATAATAACAGTTCCGATTGCGGCATGGTTTTTTCAGGCGAATAGCCTGCATTCCACAGCTGATGGCCTCAGGCTTTACGGTCGTGCTGTAGATTGGCTGCCCGGTTTCTGGCCGTCAGCGACAGTTCGAATCTGACATGATCTGCCGGGTCAAACTTGAGCTACCAACCGATAGTTTTCAAACCGAAACTGATGCCTTGTATTTCACGTTGGGAGTACTGCATGGAACTGTGGAAAGAATGGCTGTTTTCAATTCAACGGGTATAGCCATAGAGATGTAACAGGATACGGAGGGATAGTTTGTTGGCTCTTTGGCTTCCGATATCTTTCCGTGCTGTGACAACAGATATGGCCTTTTACGGCTCAACTGACACTTCATCCTTAGTTATTCACCACTGAAATCTTCGTGAGCATGCGGGTAGGTTTCTAGAGCACTCTATAACAGCCGAATAACAAGCATCCTGGCGCCTTCTTCATCCGAAGAATTCATAAAACCTGTGTGAGACATCAATTAAACCTGTATGATAGGGTTTGGAAAGTATTTACTTTTCAATTATTTATCTCGGGCTCTGCCCGGCAATCACATCGAAGGTTTTAAAATATAATGAATATCATCAAAAAGATGGCGCTGACTTTTATCATGACGATTTTTCTAGGCGCAAATAGTGTTATAGCTTTCGCCGAAGAAGCGACTAATAGTTCTGCGGCAAGCATTAATGAGACTATTGCGCATGTTGAAGAAGGGTTAGCCGAGGTAAACAAAAGCGATTTTTCCGCGGCCTATTTGCATTTAAAAGCAGCGCGTCTATCTTCCGAGAATATTACCGGTGATGAAGCTATCGTAAAAGAGGCCAATGGAAGCGTCATTCAAGGGCAAATACAAGCCAAATCCGGCAATGTCCAAAAATCAGCCGACTTATTAAATAAGGCATTGAAGTTGTATAAGTCGTTATTATAAAAAGGTAAGAATGCCTCTGGAGTCAAGTACCTAAGGGCTAGGTCTGCTTTAGGGGCATTTTATTTTATCAAGTACTTTCACTAGCCCTCGTTCCGGTTAGAATAACCTCTCCTGCCCATTTCACGAGGTTATTGCCATGTCTGAAGCCTTAACGATTTTGTCCCCTGTCAAACTCGGTCCCTATGAATTGCCCAACCGTCTGGCGATGGCGCCCTTGACGCGCTGCCGCGCCAGCACAGACGGCATTCCCAATGAGTTGATGGCGGAATATTACCGTCAGCGCGCCAGCGCGGGCCTGATCATCAGCGAAGCTACGCCGGTTTCGCAGCAAGGCAAAGGCTATCCGTTCACGCCCGGCATCTATAATGACGCCCAGATTCAGGGCTGGCAGGCCATTACCTCGGCCGTGCATGAGAAAGGCGGGCGCATTTTCCTGCAGCTGTGGCATGTCGGCCGTATTTCTCATCCTTCATTGCAGCCGGAAGGCGCGTTGCCGGTAGCGCCATCGGCGCTGAAACCGGCCGGACAGGCCTCGACCGAGCAGGGGCCGCAAGATTTCGTTACGCCGCGCGCGCTTGAGCTGGCTGAAATCCCGGGCATTGTCGAACAGTTCCGGCACGGTGCCGATTGCGCCTTGAAGGCCGGGTTCGACGGCGTGGAAATTCACGGCGCCAACGGCTATCTGCTCGACCAGTTTCTGCGCGACGGCACGAACCGGCGCACCGATGCCTATGGTGGTTCCATCGCCAATCGGGCGCGCCTGCTGTTTGAAGTCATTGAAGCCGTCACATCGGTCTGGGGCAGCGATAAGGTCGGCTTGCGTCTGTCGCCGTTGCAGCCGTTCAACGACATCCACGACAGCGACCCGAGAGCCACGTTCGGCTATGTGGTCGAGCAGCTCAATCGCTTCAACCTGGCTTACCTGCATATCACGGAAATGGGCAAGGAAGCGCCCGGTGCGGCGGGTCCTGCGTTCGACCTTGAGGAGTTAAGGGCGCTGTATCATGGCGCTTACATGCTCAACGCCGGCTACACGGCCGAGACGGCGACGGCCGCCATTGCCGAAGGCCGCGTTGACCTGGTCGCGTTCGGCAAGCTGTTCATTGCCAATCCGGATCTGCCCGAACGCTTCGCTAAAAATGCGCCGCTGAATGAGCCCGATGCCGGCACGTTTTATCAGGGCGAGGCGCAAGGTTATATCGACTATCCGGCTCTGGCCGATTGATTAAAGATAGCGGCGCGCTGTTGTCTCGGTAGGGGAGGAGCAGAACGCTGATTGATAGATCAGTATTTATCCCTGGATTTGAATGGAGATCAGGCTGCGCCGCGGCATTCACGGTTACCAGGGGCGGCAAAGGGCCAGGCTCAGCTTGAGGTCGTTTTTCATTGACAATGTGGAACACGCTGGATATTATCCGGGAAAGTCTAATAGCCCACTGATAATTTTAGTTGAAGGCCACAAAATTGAATGCTAGGAAGATTAATTGTGCTTCTGTTGGCGTCGCGCCGAGTCGCTTCATCGCTTTGGGTTCCGGGCTCGCTCTTAACGCATCAGGCATCGTCAATACACGGCTGGCATTCCCTGTTCGCAAGGGGCTTCAGGCGCCGGCCCTTACTCGCTTGATTTTCCCCATCCATTTTTTCCTCTCGAGCGTTTGTTTGCGCAATCAGTCTGGGGCTTACGCTGGGTTTCCGTGCCATTCCGGCGCGAAGTGAAATTGTCGTCATGCTGTTTCTCCTTTTCTTCATGCCGGCTACATTGACATTATTCCTGATGGCTTTTTTGCCGTTTCAATGCCTTGATAGCCTTAAGCGCCGGCCCATCGGCTATTATTGGGATCAAGGATTGGAAAAATGGATTGGGTAACGTGATTATCGATCCTCCGACTACCTCCATGCCGCATTTCGTCTAATATTGTATTTAACATCTTTCCCTACTGGCCTTAATTATTTGTCACTATGCGTTATTTTTATATTTCCATTTTTTTCACCATCGTTTGCCTGATCGCTGCCTTTATTTTTGGCGGTCTCGAAGGCGCCGTCCTGGCGCTGATACTGGGAGTGCTGGAAGTCAGCTTGTCTTTTGACAATGCCGTCGTCAACGCCTCGGTTCTGAAACGCATGTCGCCTGTCTGGCAGCAGCGTTTTCTAACCTGGGGGATTATCGTCGCCGTGTTCGGCATGCGATTGCTGTTCCCGATTCTGATCGTCGCATTCGCGACCGGCCTGGACTTGTCGTCGGTCACTAATATGGCCCTTCATGCGCCCGAACAGTATGCAAAGCATTTACAGGAGGCGCATACCTTTATCGCCGCTTTCGGGGGCACTTTTCTTCTGTTGGTGGCTTTCTCTTTTCTGTTTGACGAAGCACGCGATACTTACTGGCTAGGCAGGCTCGAGCAAAAAGTGCAGGCGCTTGGAAAAATCGATGCGGTCGCCAGTACGCTTTCATTGATGCTGTTGCTGATTACGTATACGTTTGTTGAAGAATCGCATCAGCATGATGTCTTGTTCGGCGGCGTCTGGGGTATTTTCCTGTATGGGCTGGTCAGCAGTCTGGACCGGTTTTTCCAGGTCGAGTCGGAAGACGAAGATGCGGAGGTCATGGATACCATCAAGCAGGGCGGCGTCATGGCGTTTCTGTACCTCGAGCTCCTGGACGCCTCTTTCTCCTTTGACGGCGTGATCGGCGCCTTCGCGATTACTCGCGATATCGTGATCATCATGCTGGGCCTGGGCATCGGCGCCATGTTCGTGCGGTCGCTGACCGTGTTTTTGGTCAACAAGGGCACGCTTGATGAATATGTGTTTCTGGAGCATGGTGCCCATTACGCGATCGGGGCTTTGGCGCTGATCATGCTGATCAGCACCCATACGCCGATTCCGGAGGTGTTCACCGGCCTGATCGGCGCGGCGTTCATTGCCTTGTCCGTTTTGTCCTCGATTCGTTTCAAGAAAAAAGAAGCGGCGAATTCATAAACCCATTACAGGAGATTATGCGATGGCTATTTCACTGAGCAAAGGCGGCAACATCAGCTTAAGCAAAACCGATCCGCAATTGAAAAATATGCTGGTCGGCTTAAGTTGGGATATCAGATCAACCGATGGTTCTGATTTCGATCTCGACGCCAGTGTCTTCATGGTTAAGGACGATAACAAGGTCCGGGGCGATCACGACTTTATTTTCTATAATCAGCTCAAATCGACCTGCGGTTCTGTCGAGCATACCGGTGATAACCGTACCGGTGCGGGCGATGGCGATGACGAGGTGATCAAAGTCATTCTGGATAAAGTGCCGCAGGACATTGCCAAAATCGTCGTGGCCGTTACCATCCATGACGCCGATTCAAGGCGCCAAAATTTTGGTCAAGTGCATAATGCCGCGATCCGTCTGGTCAATCAGGATACCAATAATGAAGTGACTCGTTTCGATTTGAGCGAGGATGCCTCCATCGAGACCGCCATGATCTTCGGCGAAATTTACCGGCACAACAACGAATGGAAGTTCAGAGCCGTCGGCCAGGGTTATGCCGGCGGTTTAAAAGCGCTGGCTATCCAGTACGGCATTCAGCTTTAAATCTATTTCAGAGTGTTTCAAAGAGCATATAACTCAACTACATTAAAAAAGGAGACTATCATGGCTGTATCATTATCCAAAGGCGGCAACGTCAACCTGAGCAAAGAAGCGCCCGGACTCAATAAAATACAAGTCGGCCTGGGCTGGGACGCGCGCGTTACCGACGGCGCGGCATTCGATCTCGACGCCAGTTGCTTTCTGGTAAAGGCGGACGGAAAAGTCAGGAACGATGGCGACTTCTGTTTCTACAACAACAAAAACGTAGCCGATGGCTCCGTGGTTCATCTGGGCGACAACCAGACCGGTGACGCTACAGGCGATGATGAAACCGTCAAGGTCGAGCTTTCAAAAGTGCCGGCGGAAATCGACAAGGTGGTTTTTTCCGTCACGATTCACGAAGCCGACACGCGCAATCAAAACTTCGGCCAGGTTTCCAAAGCGTACATTCGAATCGTTAATGAAGAAAACGGCACCGAAATCGCCCGCTTCGATTTGAGCGAGGATGCCTCCATCGAAACGGCCATGATTTTCGGGGAAATCTATCGCAGCGGCGCGGATTGGAAATTCAAGGCCGTAGGCCAGGGATTTGCGGGCGGCTTAGGACCATTGGCTTCATCTTTCGGCGTTAACGTTTGATTTGGCTGGGGGAAATTCATGCAGCTTCGTAAAGGCCAAAGGCTGCCCTTGGAACAGTTATTGCCCGAAGACTCGCGAAATGGATCATTTCAGATTCAAGTCGGCATGACGGGTTTGACCGCCGAAGTCGATTTTTCATGCTTCGGCATCGATGGCGATCAGAAATTATCTGACGATCGCTACATGACCTTTTTCAATCAGCCGAAAACGCCTTGCGGATCTGTCTCAATTTCCCTCATGGACAACCGGATAAACGGTTTTTATTTTATATTGCAATCCTTGCCGGCTTCGATAGACCGGCTCGTGATTACTGCCACCATCGACGGCCCGGAGACCATGGGTCTCGTGCAATCGGGATTTCTTAGACTGGTTGCGGCAAACAGCCCAGTCGCGGAATTCGCTTTCGAGGGCAAGGATTTCCATAATGAAAAAGCCCTGATTCTGGGAGAGCTTTACCGGAAGGACGGCGGTTGGCGTTTTTGCGCTACCGGCCAGGGATTTAACGGCGGCTTGCCGGCTCTGGTGCGGCATTTCGGCGGAGAAGTCAACGATGAGCCTAACGAGTCCGATGCCGTTCCCGCCAAGTTATCGCTGGAAAAGAAAGTGGCGCAGGCCGCGCCTAAACTGGTCGATCTCGCCAAGAAAGCCTCGATTTCCCTTGAGAAAAAACGCTTATCGAACGTCGTCGCCCGGGTCGGGCTGGTTCTCGACACATCCGGATCGATGACCGGCCAGTACAAGCGAGGCCGCGTTCAGGATGTCGTCAACCGGATATTGCCGCTGGCTGTCCATTTCGATGACGATGGAGAACTCGATGTCTGGGCTTTTTCCGCAAAGTCATTGGCCTTGCCGGCCGCCACCCTGAGCAACCATGCCGATTACATAGACACTGTAAACGGCGGCTGGCGTAAATGGGGCATGCTTTCCTACAACAATGAGCCCGAAGTGATCAGGGATGTTCTGGCCCACTATGAAAATACGCAGATTCCGGTTTTTGTCGTTTTTATCAGCGACGGCGGCGTCGACCAGAATGCAAAAATAAAAAAACTGTTGACCGAGGCTTCAGCGCAGCCCATTTTTTGGCAGTTTGTCGGCATAGGCGGGCGCAATTACGGCATTCTTGAAAAACTCGATACGATGCCTGGCCGGGCGGTCGATAATTGCGGATTTTTCGCCCTGGATGATCTCGACAGCGTATCGGAACAAGAACTCTATGATCGTCTTCTTCATGAACTTCCGGCATGGTTCGCCGAAGCGAAAAGCAAAGGCATCATCAATTAATTATCAATTCATACAGGACTTACCTATGGCAATTTCGTTACAAAAAGGTCAAAAAATATCCCTGGACAAGGAATCCGGGCAGGCGCTCACTAAAGTGATCATGGGGCTGGGCTGGGATGCCGTGAAAAAAGGCGGCTTGTTCGGCGGTTTTTCAGGCGGCGGCTCAATCGATCTCGATGCCTCCTGCATCCTGTTCGGCGAAGACAACAAGGTCGCCGATACCGTCTGGTTCAGGCAGTTGAAAAGCCGCGACGGCAGCATCGTGCATACCGGCGACAACAGAACCGGCGAGGGCGACGGCGATGACGAGCAAATCATCGTCGATCTGTCGAAAGTGCCGGCCTCTGTCAAGTCCCTGGTCTTCACCGTCAACTCCTTTACCGGCCAATCTTTTGACTCGGTTGCAAATGCCTACTGCCGCATGGTCAATGCCGCCAATCAAAGTGAAATCGCCCGTTATACATTAACGGCCCAGGGCGCGCACACGGCGCAAATCATGGCTAAAGTCTACCGGCACAATAATGAGTGGAAAATGCACGCCATCGGAGAATCTTCCAGCGGCCGCACTTTTGAGCAATTGGTTCCGGCCATTATTCCCTATTTATAATCGGCCCGTTCATGCGCATCTGGTTTAATAAAACCTTTTCCTCCATTCACTCCGTTTTAAGAAACCTTCGCCAGACCGATACGGAAGGCGATATCACGCTGGTTTTCTCGCACGAACACCGTTATGCGCCCGGCATGGCGGTGGCTGATGAAATATTTATCGAGCCTGCCGGGTTAAGCGGTACGGAGTATCTTGACTGGGCCGTTGATTTCTGCCGGCAGCAGCGCATCGATTTATTCTGGCCGGGCAAGGAAGCGGCATTGATCGCTGAACACCAGGCGCGGTTTGTGTCTCAGGGGACGCGTGTCGTGTCGGTGGCCGATCACGCGGTTCTGACGTTATTGAATGACAAGGCGGCGTTTTATGCCGATCTCGATCATAAAGTCGCGCTGCCGCCCGATGCGGTGCCGGTGAACACGTTTGACGAATTCGACAGGGCGGTCGACATGCTGCGCCGCAAACATGACAAGCTTTGCGTCAAACCCGCCATATCCGTGTACGGACTGGGTTTTCGCGTGCTTGATGATGCGCGGCCCAGTATTGCTCATTTGCTTAAAGGCGTGAGCTATCAGATACCCTCGAGCGAACTGCGTTTCGGTATGGCGCAGTCACCGCGGTTCGATACGTTGCTGGTCATGGAGTATTTGCCCGGGCATGAATGGAGCGTCGATTGCGCGGCTTCGCATGGCAGGCTCTGGTGCGCCGTGCAGCGGAAAAAACCGCTGACCGCCGGCCATGCCCAAATGATCGACAACCAGCCGGAAATCGCCGGCATGGTCGAGCGCCTGACGACCCATTACGGCCTGAATGGGTTGTTCAATATCCAGTTCAAGGAAGGCGTCGATGGACCGCGTCTTCTGGAGATCAATGCCAGACCGTCCGGCGGTGTTGGCATGGCCTGCCTGTCCGGCGCCAACCTGGCAAAAATAGCGTTGCAGGCCGTCAACAATGAAAATCCGCCCCGGGCGCTTGCGTCCACGGCTATCGCTTACGGCATGCGCGTGCGGGAAATCAATACACCGGTCGTTGTGGAAGAGGCGGCGCTGTGATGGGAAAATCCCGGCATCAGGCCGTCGATCTCAGAACCGGCCGTCTCCATGTCACGACCGAGCCAAGCCGCGTGCCTTTGCATCGGCTTTTGGGGTTCGCATCGCGCATTAACAGCAAGCGCGGATTCCTGTTGGTCAGCAAAGTCCTGGGCAAGCATTATCCGGTTTTACCGAGAACCATGGCCTGGTCTTATCGCGCGCTGGCCAGAAAACTTCTTGATCAAACAGATTTTTCGGCGCCCTCGCTTTGGGTGGGCATGGCTGAAACGGCGACCGGCCTGGGCTATGGCGTTTTCGAGTCGGCTTACAATCTGGGCGTGCGCGGCGCGCTGTTCATGCAAACGACGCGCTATCATCTGGCCGGCGGCGACCGGCTCGCATTTATTGAAGAGCACAGCCACGCCACCGATTTTTTCCTTTATTATCCTGAGGATGAAAAAGACCGCGCCGCGTTTTTAAACGCCAGGCAATTGGTCTTGATCGATGACGAAATCAGCACCGGCGCGACTTTTGCCCGGTTGACAGCGGCGTACCGTGCCGTTAATCCGCGGCTGGAAAAAGTCATCATCGTCAGCCTGGTCAATTTCGCCTCGCCCGAGCACCGGCACCGCCTCGAAGCGTCGGCCGGCATGCCGGTACAGTGGGTTAGCCTGCTGGCCGGGCAATTGCGTTTCGAGCCTGTCGATGCGGATCAGGAACAATTTCGCGACAACACCATCAATGTCGCCGGCAACGGCTTGTGCAAGCGCGATATCCTGGCCTGGCCGGGGCGCCTGGGCATGGACCGGCCCGTGCGCTTCTCCGATTTGAACGTCGCGGGTTTGTTGGTCTTTTTGCCTGCGCGGCCGGACAGCCGGCCGATCCTGGTGCTCGGCACTGGCGAATGCAATCCGCCGGCCTACCTGCTGGGGCGGTCACTGGAGCGTCTCGGTTATCGTGTGATTGTCCAGGCCACGACGCGCTCGCCCATTTTTCCGGAAGGCGCGATTGCGTCAAGAATTCAATTCACCGACAACTATCAGGACGGTATCGACAATTTCCTTTACAACGTCGATGCGGACGATTTCAGCCTGATCGTGGCCTGCCACGAGACCCCGCTGGTACCGGGCAATACTAGCCGCGGCACCGATTTCATTGGGCTGTTAAAACAACTGAACGCGGTCGGCGCGCAATTTTCCTATCAGAACAACAATGCAGAGCTTCATTTTTATCGACCTTGACGACACGCTGTTTCAGACGCTGCGCAAGTGCGAGCCGCTGGCGGATCGAGACGTGCTGCAGCCGCGCGCCTATCTCAAGGACGGCTCGCCGCTATCGTACGCCACGCCCAAACAGGCATGGCTATGGCAGTGGCTTTCAGGTGCCGGTCGCATGATTCCGGTCACGGCGAGGGATTTTGACGCGTTTTCCAGAGTCGATCTGCCTTTTACCGAAGAAGCGGTTTTGAATCACGGGGCCGTCATTCTGGACAAAAAGCGCCGGATCGATCCGGAATGGCAAGGCTACATGGCCGATGTCCTGCCGGGCTATCACCGCGATCTTTTTGATCTTTGGGAGCAGGTTCATTGCCATGCGCGCCGTGATCCGGCGCTGAATCCGCGATTAATCAAGGATTTCGGCGTCACCTGGTATGGCGTCATCAAGCACGCGGAGGCGGACGAGGCGGCACTGGACAGGCTTCTGAATGCGGTCATCAGGCCGCACGAATCGGTGTTGTCGGGCCGGCTTTACTATCATCTCAACGGCAATAATCTGGCCGTCCTTCCCGATGTGGTAGGAAAAGCTCGGGCGGTCGGTTTTTTAAAGGCCCGCTATGCGGACCTGCACGGGCCGATAGTGACTATCGGCATGGGCGACAGCAAAACCGATCTGCCCTTCATGTCGCTCTGCGATTACGCCATGATTCCCAGCGGTACGCAGTTGGGGAGGCTCTTTCATGACGCCTGATTATTTCTCGGGCAGTTATTTTGCGGAGGATGTGCGCTTTTTACTGAAGCCCATCCGCATCGAGAACACGCCGGTCAAAGCGAAGGAAGCCCTGATTCAAGCCGGTAAAAAGCATTATTCGCAGATGCTGACCCATGAAAAACGGCCTTCCCAGGATTATCTGGACCTTTTCAGCCGCGCGCTGTCCGACAACCGGGCCTTGGTGGCCAGACACACACTGATCCTGGCTAAAAAAATCAGCGAGACACGCCGGAACGGCATTGTTCTGGTTTCCCTGATGCGCGCGGGCACGCCGGTCGGCGTTTTATTGAAGCGCATGCTCGGGCGGTATTTCGGCATCGATGCCGATCATTATTCGATTTCGATCATCCGCGACGTAGGCATTGATGAAAATGCGCTGCGTCATATTCTGGCGTGTCACGCGCCGGATTCGCTCGCGTTCGTCGACGGCTGGACCGGCAAAGGTGTTATTTCGAGACAGCTGGAGATCAGCCTGAAACGCTTCGCCGACAAGCATGGAATTGTCGTTCCGCCCGAGCTTTACGTGCTGTCCGATCTTGCCGGCACCGCTTTCGTGTCGGCATCGGCGGAAGACTATCTGATTCCGTCCAGTATCCTTAACGCGACCGTGTCGGGCCTGGTCAGCCGGTCCGTGATCGACAAGGCGCAATTGCTTGAGACGGACTATCACGGCTGTCATTTCTACCGGGATTATGCCGATGCCGACCTGTCCAGGGATTTCGTCGACTCGATCATGAGCGCTGCCGATGAAATCATGGCGCAGCCGGCGTCGCCCCATTTCGATCCCGAACTGCGCCTGTCCGGCGAGGCGGCGCCCAAGCAGGTCCTGAGGGAACAATCCCGCCGGTTTCTTGGCTGGATTCGCGACAGTTACGGCGTTGCCGACCAGAATCTGATTAAACCCGGCATCGGCGAGTCGACCCGGGTTTTTCTAAGGCGGGAAGCGGATCTGTTGCTGGTGAGGGCGCATGAGGATGCCGCCGTCAAACATCTGATTTATCTTGCCGAGGCAAAGAACATACCGATAAAGGCCTGCCCGGATCTGCCTTATCGAGCTGTCGCTTTAATTAAGGAACTGACATGACAATAACAAGAAGGTCCTTTTACCAGCATTTGACGGAAAAGCTTTCGGGCTGGGCGCTGGGGGCGCCTTTATACGTGCCGGCGATGCATCCTGACCTGCTGAAAATCGCCAACGCGGAGAAGATTTCGTTTATCCGGACCATGATAATCTGCACCGAGGATGCCGTTGCCGACAGAGATGTCGAGTTGTCGATCCGGAATCTGCGCAATTTTTTGCCGCTTATCAGTTCAATCGCCGACAAGCGCCGGTTTATCCGGCCCAGAAATCCGGACGTACTGAAGCGCATTCTGGACTTGCCGGGCATCCATAAGATCGACGGCTTTGTGTTGCCCAAGTTTGACCGGACCAACCGCGACCAGTACCTGGAAGCGCTGCGGGGTTCCCGGTTCCTGATCATGCCGACCCTGGAAACGGCTGACGTTTTCGATCCCGGCGCCATGCGCGAGCTTGCCGTGTCGCTGGCCGAAGACGCCATGAAGCCCCAGATCCTCCTGATCCGGATCGGCGGCAACGATCTGTTGAATTTATTGGGACTGCGCCGCCCCCGGGGCATCACCCTGTACGAAACACCGCTGTCCGGCGTTATCAGCCAGCTCGTCACGACCTACAAGCCGCTCGGCTTTTCGCTCTCGGCGCCCGTGTATGAATACCTGAGCGATAAAGAGACGCTGGACCGGGAGATTCGCCTGGACATGGCGCACGGGCTGGTAGGCAAAACCGCGATTCATCCGGAGCAAATACCGATGATAGAAAAGCATTATTCGGTTTCTTGCCAGGATCATGAGATGGCCTTGTCCATCCTGAACCGCGACATGCCGGCCGTGTTCAGGATGCATGACGCCATGTGCGAGGTATCCACCCATTCGAACTGGGCGCGGCAGATCCTGCAACGCTATCATTGTTATGGCCTGGATCAGGCGGCCATGGACATCGGTTACCTGTCGCCCACTTCTTCCTATGCCTGATTTCTAAAAACACGTATGGATTAGCCATGAACGCGCGCAAAGACCTCGTCTCCGGACAAAATATCACCCTGGCGCATCATGATCTGCATGTCATGATCATTCCCGCTCAAATGCCGCCTGACCTGGCATTGGACACCAGTGCCTTTCTGTTGAATGAAACGGAAAAGGTGGGCTCGGACAAGGATTTCGTGTTTTTCAACCAGCCATCCAGGCTGGACCAGGGCATCGAGCTGGACTGCAACAGCCATAAGCTGACATTGCATCTGGACCGCGTGGGGGCTCAGATCAATAAAATCGTCTTCACCTCGACTATTTTTCAGGGCAACCTCAACGGGCTGGCTTTCAGGGATGTGAAAAAAATCACCGTGCTGGTCAAGGATTTTCTGTCGGGGATCGAACTGGTTTCGTTTGCGCTGGATACCTCGTCATTTTCAGAAACGGCGCTGATCTTCGCGGAATTGTACCGGCATCAGGGAAATTGGAAATTCCGGGCCATCGGCGCGGGCTTCGTGGGCGGACTGGAGCCCTTGGCCAAACATTACGGCGTCGATGTCGGGGAAGGGGAGAGTAGCGCCACGCCGCCGATTCAACCCGCATCCCCGCCAAAGCCGATCAATTTGAGCAAGGTGACGCTGGAGAAAAAAGGGCAATCCATTTCCCTCGATAAAAAGCCCCAAGGCCAGCTGGGAAAAATCCATGTCAATCTAAACTGGAATAATACACCGACCAAATCCCCCGGCTTTTTCTCCCGGCCCAAGGGCGGCATCGACCTTGACCTGGGCTGCCTGTTCGAGTTTCAGGACGGCTCGATCGGCGGCATTCAGGCCTTGGGAAACTGTTTCGGAAATTTTCACCAGTTTCCCTATATCGAGCTGGATCAGGATGACCGCAGCGGCACGTCGGTAACCGGCGAAAACCTGGCGGTCAATGGCGATTACTGGCATTTATTCCGGCGTGTTCTGATTTTCGCCTTCATTTACGAAGGCATTCCGAACTGGTCGCATGTCGATGCCATGATTACGATAAAAAACAGCGGGCAGGCGGATATCGAAGTCAGGCTGGACAGCCACCGGAATGACCAGATGATGTGCGCCATCGCCATGCTGGAGAATATCGAAAACAGGGTGGTGATCACCAAGCTGGTTGACTATTTCAACGGCCACCGGTCTTTGGATGCCGCTTACGGCTGGGGATTGAATTACGCAGCCGGATCCAAATAATTAATTTTTTAACAGAAGGAAAAATGTCATGAGCTTTGAAAGTTTTTTAACCTCACTCAAAAACAAGGCCTCGGAACTGAAAACCGAGGCGCTTAAATTCAAGAACAAGGACTTCCTGAATGCCACCATGGCCGGCTCCGCGTTGGTGGCCATGGCCGACGGCGTGATCACGCCGGAAGAAAAACAAAAAATGATCAAATTCATTGAAGCGCATGATGCGCTTTCCATATTCACCACGATAGATGTCGTCAATGCCTTTCAGACGTATGTCAGCCAGTTGCAGTTTGACAGGGATATCGGGGAAGCCAAGGCCTTCGAAGCCCTCAAGAAGATGGAAAGCAACGCGGCGGCGGCAAGACTGATTCTACGCATGGTGATCAGCATAGCCGGATCGGACGGCGAGTTTGATGACTATGAGAAAAAAATGGCGGTCAGGATAGCGAAAGAACTGTCGCTGGACCCGGCCGAATTTGAATTGAAGTAGGCTTGTTAGGCCGCGAGGCCAACCCGGCGGGTAGCTGTTGAAAGGCATGATGACTTAAAAAATCAGCCCAGCTACCTGCGGCCGGCCGCAATGATGAAGAAAGCAGCGACGGAAGTCTGCCAATTATTTAACGGCACAAAAAACGCGATTCTGGCAGGACTAAGGCCGTTGTTTTTATCGATGGCCGGGGCTAAACAGGAAAAGTGACGCAAGCCAGAAACACGAAGTTATGTCTTCGTATTTTTACTTTGCACGAGGCGCTTCCGACCATGCCGGGGGCAACTCGGCTTTGATCGTAACCATGACGCTGTTGCCGTGGTTGATTAAGAAAAGCGGCATTGTTAATTAAGTATAGTGTCCAATTCCCCATTCCATTTAAGCATCAGAAGCATGACGGAATATTTGAGCATGATCTTGCTTTTGCTATAGCATTTTGATTTTCGGCGTAGCCGGGCCAGAAAATGCCTGAATAAACTGTTATAACCTTCCACGGTATAGGTTTCAGCTTTTGATTGCGTATGAAGCTCTTTCGGGACAAATTGTGCA